>JAABUM010000056.1_pt1 | contig 280565 bp, 271 predicted proteins | sample 5559161 | NCBI WGS metagenome assembly JAABUM01 (sample SAMN10711868, study PRJNA513369) | rock metagenome | isolation source: Antarctica rocks | place: Antarctica: Victoria Land, Siegfried Peak nord
ATGCTGGAGAATCTATTGGAGAAGGTAGATTTGTATGTATTATTACATGGAAACTTCTAGAAATGAACGGTATTTCAACTAGCTTTTGCCAAGACGCTTACATTTAACATGGTTCCTACCGTAGTACGGCAATCTATCCGTACAACTCTATGATAACCCAAAACACCAAATTGCCAAACCTCGAAACCCCAATCGCCCAGGGGGTATTACTGCTAGAATGCCCCCCTACCACTAGCCTAGGCTGCAGGCTAGCGGCCCTTAGCTGCAGGGGTCTAAATGCGCCAGCTGATATCCTAGACCCTAAAGTTTGCGAATGAAGCCCCCGAATTATCGGGTTAGGTCACCTAACTAAGGTTCTGATCTCGACGTGGCTGACAGTGTGCTACGGGCGCCCTAGGGTTGGCCACCTAGCTTGTTGATCCTTAGGGCCTATCACTCGGGGCCTAGTCGGGACGGGGTAAACTTGGGCGATTGGGGTTTCGAGGTTTGGCAATTTGGTGTTTTGGGTTATCATAGAGTTGTACGGATAAATTGCCGTAAATGCGGGACTGGTCCTCGATCTAGGATCTTTCAAGAGAACCCAATAGGCCAAACGTAAGAATCGTAACTGTGACCTTCTCATTTTGCCCTACCTAGTGGACAACGACTAGAGGTGAGAGATGTCGACTCAAGATGGATTTTCCATCCCGTTCAGCATATGCAACGACCAGCAAAGGGTCCGGCTTCTCGAGCTCCCCCCTTCTCTTCTTGAGTTGATCACGTCCAGAGGTCTCTCAAAGTAGGTACATACGTCTCGTCCATATGTCACCATCTAGCATGCTAAAATGTTCCGAGAGTTTATCATTCAAGTCCGCAGCACCTAGAACCTCAAACAGCTCAACTCAAGCACCTGCCAACGCGGTATTATGTACGGATGATCAAACCTACCAAGTCCGCCAAGTGCAGTCATCAAATGCGGTTTTTGTAGTGCAACCAACAGAAAGCGACCCAGTACCCGAAGAGGACGGCACAATCCCCCCGGTAGTCCTTTCATCAATAGCACAATGTGCTGCGACATTGGAGCTCGTTCTAACATCCCCCCCCACCATTGCTATCTTGAAGGAGACCCTTCCGATATACATAGGTCCTGAGTCAATACCAGCTAAGGATTCCTTGTTGAAGACGAGTGGGAAAACGATATTCGAAGATGTACCGTTTTCGCGAGGAGAATTTGACAAAGCTTGGAAGGCATTGTGCGCTTTTGACCTAGAGGGTAGGGCATGGATACCAGCAGGTTCTGCACTCGTTGGTGTCTGGAGATCAGTGGTATCGGCCGCTACATTACAAGGTGTCAGTCTTGGAGACATATTTCCTCTGGCTACGTTGGAGGGGTTGGTTGCGGAAGATGACCATCCAAGTGTCCTGTTTCGGGCAATCATCGATCGCCTTGGCTCCGAAGACGAAGATACAATGGGTGGCTGTGAGTCGCTGTTTCCTGAGATCTCCATTGACCATTCTAATAACACACGAAGATGCGATATTGGACCGAGAGAAAACCGTGCCTTGGGTCGGAGCGACTTTACTGGAAGCGCAAGGAAATTCTGCAGACGGCATTCCAGTCTCGGACTTCATCCAGGACTGGCGAAATCACTTACCTGAAGACTGGCGGAAGTACGCGCAAATAGATATGTTGAAAGTAGGTTCTCTCTATCGGCCTGCCTACGCTGTGGCTGTCTAACGGCACCGGTGTAGGGTAGATACTCTTATTCATCGAAGGACCGAATTATCCTTGTCGAGGCATCAAATGGATCAAATGATTCAAAGGGACCTACAGCGGCCAAAGCAAGCAGCAAGGGTTCGCGGAAGTGGCATGATAAGTTCAAGGATGCTAGACGATAGAGTACCACATCGGCCTATGGTACAATCTAAGACCGCTACCAGAATGCTACTGAACGCTCGTGAGATGCCGGCATCTCTCGCAACGGTTCCTCAGCACCATGCATATTTCTCGTTGCAAACCCACTGAACCCTGGAACGTTCCTCCGGATCCACTCCGTGCCATCTGAGACTGGCAATGCTGTCTTTGTGACGATGTATGACCGCGCTCGTCGGTTCAATCTCACGTGCAGCTAGGATAGTGAGTGGTGTGGGATTCCAAATTTGTACGTCTTTCATGTTCCATTCCGCAGCTTGATGCTGAGCTGCGATCAATACCGTCGCCGCACCCCGTACCTTTTCCTGACTTGATTTATCCAGGCTCGTAAGGTCGACCCCATCGGATTTGCAAATCTCCTCGCCCTGATAAACCATCCGAAGGATGTTCAGGGTATTACTGGCCTCATCACTCCCAAACGTACGAGTCCATATGCACCAGATCCGCTCGCCAGTATCGGTTGTGGTACATGCACCCTTAACTTCTGCTTTTTTACCTAATGTTTCCTCTGCTGCGAACTCCTCACGCGCGTGGTGCCATTGCATGGTCTGAACGTCGGGTATTACCGCGACACGGATTTTGGAATCGGAAATTTGAGGCCGTCCAATATCCTTCCTCAGCCACGCCTCGTCCAACTTGCAAAGCCCAGCTAAGTCACTTGCAAAGAGCTTGTGGGCTGCGAGCGGTTCATATGAGTGGATGGGCAGTAGGGCAATGTGGCTCGATGGAAATGCATGCCAACCCAATTTTGAATAAAAGTTCTATGACACATATCAACAACTCGGCTCACCAGATACTGATTAGACCTGCCTACCTTTCCAATATCAGAATATAAGATTGTAAAGCTTGTCCTCTCTCCTTGCTTCTGTTGCCAGTTGTCCAACTTATTCCCCAACTCAGTGATCATCCTCTGCGCATATCCTCTTCCCCTGTACTCTGGATTACAGAATACACTACCAATACCATGACTTACGATATCTGTCACCTGGCCATTGCCGTCTGCAATCAAGGCCCGCTTCCGCAGTGACTCGCAGCTGGCAAGTATGGGCCGCTCGTTGGGCGCAAGAGTACTGTCGACGAGTATCCAGAATGTAATACCTCCGTCTTTGGTAAAAGCCTGATTCTCAAGATGTTTTTCGCGACGTATGTATGTGGGCAGGTCCATATTCCCTCGCCATATTTGGCCATTCAGATTCCATATCGCTATCTTCTCTTCTGCGGTGGGGTGGAGGAGGGCAAGTGTCGTAGCCTCGCTGGGCGGAAGGTCTCTCATTGTTGTCAGAATGACGGGCACATCCAGACGCCCCAAAAGACTCTCTCGAAAACATCTTCAAGAGACATAGACCAATTTATGTAATAATGTTGTTGACAGGGCTGTCGGAGCAACAACAGAGAATGTTGATCAGCTGCGTGCCTGAATTGACCGTTTCCAAGCGCTTCAAGCCGGTCGATCTAGATCATGAGCGGGCGGCCCGCTGTTAGCACGATCCGGGGAACTTCACCGCTGTTGGTAAGGTCCAGTGTTATGAGTGTTCTAGTCCGTACAGGGCTGTGGTTTTATACATTGCACGACCGTTTACCTCCTTTTGCAGGTCGCTGTCCTGAATCCCGATCTGCGCAGGTGTTGAGAACTGTCGACCTTGTTCAAGGTAATCCGACTCCGACGGCTTGGCGACCAGAGCTTGCTGGTCAACTCTTCCCTCTTTCAAGCCTTGTCCATGAACTTCAAAGATTAACGTTCGTACACGGCAACATCGATTTTAAGTATTACCTCAACTCATGTTACTTCCATTTGACTTACTCATTGCATCCATTCAGAGTAGCAGTCACGCTTTTGTGTGATAGAAGCCTCGTCGTCTTTCCCTGCTTGACAGGGCGGCCTGCCCACCCACACAGCCTCACGGTACTACTACAAAGATAATCCACAACACTCTCGATAACATGATCAAGCTTTGACACTTCATCTTGAGCTCCATGAATGCAATTGCCGTCATAACAAAACTTCTCCCATCCCCAACTCCTCTTTCCCCCCTTGCACTCCACGATGGAGCCTTTCCAAGATCCGGAGATCATTGAACTTAGTGATGGTGAAGACGATGGTTCGTTTACATCGGACACTGATCAGGATTCTCTGGCAAACAACGCATTCGTCCAAGGATCTACCTCGCACAACCGCCAGGTGGAAGAGGCTTTTGAGTCCTGGGGTTATGGCCGTCCAATTGAGCGGGGACTGGATAGGGCCCACAACACCACCGATGACTATCAAACATGCTTGAATCGAATTCTTGAGGTATTCCCCGATATCTCCCATGACCACGTGCAGCAAATCTACAACAAGGATATTGAAGCTATAGGTCCTTACGAACGGCATAACATCAACATGGTCGAGAGACTAGTTGGGAAGATACTTGAAAGTGATAAGTATCCTAAGCAAAGGGATCGAGTCAGGGAGTTGAAAAGGAAGAGAAGTGACAAGGATGTTGATGAGGAAGAAGCTGCTAAGTGGAAAGATATGGATCTGAGGGGCGCTCCCGCGGAGTACGCCAAGGTCAGCAAGATCGCATTACAAGAGGTATTCGAGTTTGTGCCGGCCAAGTTCATCAATGAAATATTCAAGGAACACGGCCACTATTACGGCTCCTTCTTTGCTATCCTTGAAGCAGAACGAGGATACCATCTTGCCAGGAAGCCCCCCTTCGTGAGGCTGAAGACTCGAAGGCTGAACAATGGTGAGGGTGCGCAAGCGTTGATGGGCCGCTTACAGATCGCTGGCGACCACTTCAAGGCCCTCAAGGAGGAGATGGATTCTGCTTTCCAGCGAAGAATGAGGGAAGACTGTACGTATCCTTGCCATGGCTTCCACTTTCCCATTCTTTCATGTAATACGCAAACCGCAAAATTCATGTTTCTTGTGTTATGCTACAACCACTGATTGTAAGTTGACAGCAAAACGAAAAGCCACTGGAGATGCCGAGCGAGCAGAAGAGGCCAAGGAACAGGAATATATTGCAAAAGGGGAAGTCATGGACTGCGGCTGCTGTTACGAAACCGTCACTATTCCCAAAATGACATACTGCAACGGTGAGGACCCCCACTTCTTCTGCCTTGACTGTGCTCAGAAGAATGCAAACAACGATATCGGCAACTCCCAATACAAGCTGTGTTGCATGGACTTTAGTGGATGCAAAGCTACATTCTCCAGAGAACAGAGATTACGATTCCTTGATGACAAAACTATCGGGAAGCTTGAACGGCTACAGCAACAAGAGGAGATTCGGCTAGCTGAGCTGGATAATCTGTGCACGTGCCCTTTCTGTGATTTTGCGGCGATTTGTCCGCCAATCGAGGAAGACCGAGAGTTTCGATGTCATAATCCTCATTGTGAAGAGGTAGGATGGTCTTCAAGCTGGACCATAAACGCATCAAGCTAATTAGCCGATAGATATCTTGCCGGATGTGCAAGATGAAATCCCATATACCACTAACTTGCGAGGAGCACAAGAAGGAGAATGGCATCTCTGAGCGTCGTATAATCGAAGAGGCTCGCACAGAAGCTTTGATCCGGACGTGTGGAAAATGCAAAGTTCGCATTCTGAAAGAATATGGCTGCAATAAGGTAGTTTGTACCAGCTGTTACGCAGTGCTATGCGACGTGTGCGGCGAAGACATCAGTAAAGTGATGTACAACCATTTCGATGGCGAGGGTGTTCGAGCACCGCCTGGTCTTATCACAGTCCCAGGCGGCAAGTGTCCACTATATGACGGTTCTAGTAAGCGAAAGGATGAACAGGTCGATGCAGCAGAAAAAGAGGCCATGGCAAAAGTCCGTTCCGAACACCCCGAGATACCGGAAGAGGATCTCAAGATCAAGTTCGCAGAGGTGGTTCAACAATCCACCAGTGGAAAATATGGCTTACACGGACCATTCGGACCATACGCACCCCATGGACACGCACCCCATGGACACGTACCTCATGGACTATATGGAGCGAATCACGTCTGGGTCCCTCCACAAATTCCTCCACCACCAGCGGATCTGGGAGCAGGGCTGAATGCAGCTCATCCAATTTTGGAAGCCAGAAGACCTAGACCTTTTCATAATAATGCTCCCGAACAAGGGGTCAGAGCAGCTGCAAGGCCAGCTGCGCTTGGTGCTATACATAATGAGCAACATGATCAATGGGTGGGCGCTGTACCGATTGGCGGACAGGCTCAGCAAGCGGCTCAAAAGCAGCAAACAGCTTATCAAAGATTCATGGATTTACAGCAGCAGCAACAACAGCTGCAACGACAGATCCTGGCCTGGCGACTGGTAGAGCAACGACAGCACCAGATTCAGACTATACAGCAGCAGCAAGCAGAGCGACTGTCCCGATTGCACATCCCTCTGGCCCCAGATCGAGGCCTTCTTGGTGGAGCAGGGCCGAACGATGCAGATCGCGCCCGGCCCCGCTTTGCTGATAACAAAGCTGACCCATTCCCATTCAATCCAGCTCTATCCGAGGCCGATGGTCCTTTCAACCCTCCCGCACAACCACATCTACATCACTACCGTCCTAATCGCGTCACGGCGGAGGATGACATCTTCGACCCCCACCATTATCGACAAAGAGCGACACGCCTCGACGCGAGGATTGAACGACAGGCTGCGGAGCGGTCGAATCAAGAAGCAGCACTACCCCAAACACGGCCTTTTCTTGCGACGAGAAGAGGAAACGCTCTTGTTGGCATTGACCCACAAGCAACTTTGAACAAGCCTTGGCTGTAGTGATATGAGTGGAGCTGAAGGCTTTCATATTCCCCTTTTCGTATTTCTTGTTATCTTCTCGGTGTTCGACAAGATGTTGGAACGGTGTGCAGGCATCTTGCTGTTTGCTGCAACCATCATCATCATTATATGGAGAACCAAACCAAAGTAATGGACTGCGCGATTTTCGAACTTTTGGAAAGTTGTTTCAGGGAGGTCTCTGGATCTACGGCGTCTGCGGGTCTACATGGGAATGCTCGAATAATAATCGCTGCTTTCGTGTAACTTGATACCCCCAACCATAGGCGCAGGAGCGGGAAGCTCAAGGTGTTATGGAGATTGGTAAGCATAAGAAGCATTCTGGGCACTTTTTGGACCGGAAAGGAAGTTGATACTATGTCTTGACGGCGATAGCTAATGTAATCAAATTTCATTACACGAGTGCGTACTGCAAACCTCCATATCGCTCAAGACCATTGAAAGTTGAACGTTTCGGACCACACCTACACCGAGACAATCGGTGCCTACCCAATTGCATCACGTACGAACAACTTCAACTACCTTCCTCATCTCCCTCCTCAACCCCAGCCTGAAATTTCCCCCTCCCTTCCTCAACCCACACCTCCATCCTGAACGCCCCCGCCTCCAAACTCCTCACCGGCGTCGTCCTCACCCCTCCCAGATCCTTCCCCCTCTTACTAGCACCCTGCCCATATTCACACCCTCCCTCATCACCATCACCAGCACTCTCCTTCCCCTCCCGCTCCCTCTGCAGACCCGGCTCGGCAGCTATCCACGCCCCTTCACTGCCCAGAGGCGGATGGACATCGTCTTCGTCTCGTATTTCGATGGCGAGAGTGAAGGAGGAATCTTCGGGTAGTGGTTTGAGTTTACCCAAGGAGGTGGTTAGGCGGGCGAGGGTGGCGCGGAATTGCTCTGGCAGGTCGGATGTTGGTGGTGGGTTGAAGCGTTTTGTGTCGGCTGGGTTTGGTGGGTTGCGGTTGGTTGGGTTGTCGGGGTCTGGGTTCGGGTTTGGGGGATCGCTGGGTGAGGGTTCTGAGGGGGCGAAGGTGGTGAGGGTTTCGGAGGGGGGGATGCGGGGGAAGGAGGCGGTGGAGAAGATGTAGCGTTCGAGTGGTTGGGAGGTGGGTGGTGGGGCGTGGAGGATGAGGGAGGTCTGGGCGATTGTGCACTGGAGTGTTGGGTGGTGTTAATGTTTGTTGTGATTTTGGAGTTTGGGGGAAAGTAGATTCGAGTTTGGGGTAAGGAGATTAGCGGGTTGAATGTGTAGAACGAGCACAGATACAACTCGTCGTTACAAATGCCCCATATCACGAGGGAAGTGCAGATGAGAATTTCTTGAGAGAAGCATCTGCGATATTGAAAAGGACATAATGAGAGGTCGTCTGATATTTCGTGTGAATGAGCTAATGAGCTATTGGTCGATCTGTTGAGCGATGTCACTTCGATCTTGAGAGCTTTCACAGATGAGTAACAGAAATGTAAACAAAGTTCTTTCCTCTTCAAAATAACATACATAAGGTATCACGAACCAGACTCAGCCTACCTTCAACATCTCCGCCTCCACCGATGCAACAGCATCCATGATCCATTTGCACACCTTTGGGTGTCTGCTTTGTCTCACAGGATAATTGTACTTCCTCGCCTTGATGAACGATGACTGAGGGTAGATGTTCCGCTCGTAGAGAATAGTGTGGATGGCAACTGTCAAGAAATCGCTGTAGGCTGCAACAACGGCATGATAGGTGTCCAGCACAGGAGCTTCCGAGTTGTAGGAAGGCATCTGGTGAACAATATTGAAATTTAAAGAATGGAGTTCAAGATCTGAGGTAGATCTCTAATCAGATCTCACGGAGATATCAATTGAGTTCTTCCCCTTTGACACTAGTGAGCGGCCGCAGCTGGTGAAGGGTGAGGCTTATTATGATCTCTATCTTCACATTCGACTCGGACGAAGGTGAGAGTTCCGTTCAAGCAATTGAAGCTACTGTTCCTCTCCACCCTTCTCGTTGCGAAAACGTCGTAGCTTCCTGTGTGCAAATGGATACTTAGGAGAAGACGTGAAGACTAATCTGAGGTTCGAGAACGCGTCGGACCGAAGAAAAAAAGCTTGGCATGAGTCCCTGTCAACAACCGAAATCGAACCGCCAAATGTCTATTGAAAACGCGAGTCGCAACATGAACGCTCTTGACAACTTACCCTTGCATGAACATGTAATCATGGAGCAACAAGTGCTGGACCTTCTCGTGGCCACTCTTGACGCCTCGGGCCCGATTCGCAACGATGCAGAGCGGCAATTAGAGCAGCTCTACACTAACGATGCATTCCCCATACTATTAGTCTCGATAGCGGCCCACAAGTCAGTGCCCCTTGAGCATCGACAGGCTGCGCTTTTGTCACTGAAGAAGCTTGTGTTGAAGACCTGGTCGCCTTCGCTGGACGAGTACGAGGGCGTTGTCATCCATTCCGACGCGACTAAAGAATATCTCCGTCAAACGATCCTCTCTATCGCTACGGCTGGCGAGGAGGAGAGGAAAATCGTCGCAGCTGCCAGCTATGTTGTCAGCAAGATCGCAAGCGTCGACTTCCCAGAGCAATGGCCAAATCTGCTTCCGACCCTATTGAACCTTGTCCCCCAGGCAGATGCGAGCCAGCTCCATGGCGTGCTGGTAGTCCTGAGTAACCTGGTGGAAGATGGATTCGATGACGATCAGTTCTCCACTAGCGCGGTGGAGCTCGTCAAATGTGTGTACACCGTCGCTGCCGACGGCAATAAGAGGTGGGCAACGAGGGCATTGGCACTCTCAATATTCCGCGCATGTTTCGACACAATGGAACTTGTCTACCAAAACAACAAAGCTGCGGTACAGCAATTCATGCAAGAAGCATCGGATGCCTGGTCGCCATTCTTCATGGAGGCACTCAAGACGCCCCTGCCTTACATGCCGACAGAAGACGAAGAGATGCAGGGCAGTCCGGGGGGGCCCGCAGTAATCAATTGGCGAGGCGCTATCTCGCTCAAGACTCAGATTGTTAAGGTGAGCGGAGCACATGCACCACGCCCAATGGAATACTGATTGTCCTTTAGGCGTTGGACAAAATCCATAACATGTTCCCGCATCTCCTGACCTCACGTACCTTGGATCTCTTCGTTACCATCTGGGAGTCCCTCCAAGCTCATCTTGGACCATATCAGCAAATGTACACTGGCGAAGAGCAACGACAGTGTCGGATGGAGGACGCAGATCGCCTGCCATACACACTCGACTTCCTTGTAATCGAGGAGTTAGATTACCTAAACACATTGTTAAACACATCGACAATAAAGCGAGAACTAGATGCGCAGCTGCAGCCCAAGGATACGGCCACTGGGGCCCACGAAACCCTCTGGATCACTCAGATATCTGGTCTGACTGTCGGCTATTCGCATATTTTGACTGAAGATGCTGAGCTCTGGGAGGTGGACGTCAATATATACCTGTCCGAGGAAACATCGGAGACAGCGAACTACTCAGCACGGAATGCTTGTGGTGGCATTGTAGCGAAACTATGTAGCTATGACTGGCCAGTGTTGGAGAGCTTACTGGGTCATACAAGGTCTATCTTCGAGACTGAATCATCAAGGTAAGATCCCTCTCCCAGATACGCCGTGTGCTCATTGTTAACATACTCGCAACAGTCCGAAAGCGAAAGAGGCTGCACTGTACGTTATCAAACAAATCCTAGATGAAATCAGCTCCTATGATGGAGCTGCTGGGGTCGAAGTCGCCAGTGCATACCTAGATTTCGCCAAAGTGTCAATACAGGATAGAGGGAACGAGTTGCTGCGAGCTCGTGGTCATATCGTTGCTGGTGCCCTGATCACGACATCTGGTCAGGAAATGCGGGATTTGGTCCCTGAATTCGCACATCAAACACTCAACGCAATAGGAGAGGATCCATCGGAGGTGGTCAAGGTTTCTTGCCTACGTGTGCTCCAGGATTATCTGAAGCTGCTACCTGCTGCCAGAGCCAGAGAATTCCAAATCCAAACAGTGGCATCAATCTCAAACTTCCTGTCGGCGCAAGACCTTAGTGAGGTTGGGGAGAGTGAAGACCTTCTTGACACGTTGGTGGAGACTCTTCGTGATGCTATCATGACGGATCCTACTCTGTGCTTAGAGCATCCAGCCCTCGACGTACTTTTTACGATGGCTTCCTATGGGGCCAAAAGCTGGCAAACTTCAATGCTTGTGAATGAAACTTTCGAGTCTATTGTATCCACAATGTCAAACAAAGGTCCAGAAGCATATGCTCAGCTTTGCTCAAAGGTCATTCCAAGTTTGACGGGCGCTTTGGCCGTTGGCGATATGACCCAGGAAAATTCTTTGAGCGATATGGCCGTGTCTTTGCTGTCCACACTGGCTGAGCACGGGTCGGAACCTTTACCGCAGGGTTTTGTTGCTGCGCTACTGCCAAAGCTCTACCGTCTTCTCTTCTTAGATCTCGAATTTAGTGTTCATCAGTCGGCAACCGTTACGCTGAAATACATTCTGATTCACGACCCTGAACAAGTGTTCGAGTGGTGCGATCCGGAGACCGGCAAGCAAGGACTCGAGATTGTTCTTCTTATTATCGACCGTCTCCTCGGACCAAATGTTGATGATGCTTCCGCTGCGGAGGTTGGGGGTCTTGCGGTAGAGCTGGTCGAGAAGGCTGGGGCTGAGAGATTAGGACCTTACCTCATGCAGCTGTTGCAGGTCGTGGCCATCCGTCTGAGCACAGCGGAGCGTGCAAATTTCATTCAGAACCTCGTCCTCGTGTTTGCTCGCCTCTCACTAACCAACGCGAGAGAGGTGCTAGACTTCCTCGCTCAAGTACAGGTGGATGGTAGCAACGGCGGGAGTGGTCTCGAAGTTGTCCTCAAGAAGTGGCTGGAGAACTCAGTCAATTTCTCGGGATACGATGCCATAAGACAAAATGTTATTGCACTGACAAACATCTACAAGCTCCACGATGAGCGTCTCTCGAATATACAGACCAAAGGGGATCTTGTCATCCAGACCACCACACGTATCAAGACTCGCTCTCGGGCCAAGAAAGAGCCTGACGAATACTCGGTCATTCCGGTTCCCCTGAAGCTGACAAAGGTGCTCATACAAGAGCTTTCCCTACTTAGCCCAACTGCCACCACGCCTGGGCTCGGCAATGGCAGGTTCAATAGGAGTGCGAGCATAAGCGATGATGACGAGTGGGAAGACGAGCCCACGGTATTAGACCTCGGAGCTCCTACAACGCGCCAAGGTCAGTCTCATCAATATATAACGATTACCAAAGGCTAACACAGTCCACAGAGCTTATGGGATATATGGATGAATCCCGATGGAACACGCGTCAAACTGATGACGAAACGCAGAAGTATCTTATCGACTTCTTCAACAGCGTATCGAGCGAGCCTGGCTTCGAGGAGTTATACCACTCCTTGAACAACGAGGAACGCGAGAAATTGCACAAGATGCATGAGATGAACGGAAACCTGGCTACCCAGCCAGCGACGCAATGAAAGTAGCAACTTGACGGACAGCTACTTGCCTAAGGCGGAACATAACGAGAATGAGTGGTTACCTAATGATCAAAATGTACATTATGGGAAGAGTCGGTCAAGATTCAGCAACAAAAAGGGCAGCATAGCGGGTGTTAATGGTATCTGGGTATACCCCATGTTTACGTACTTTTATCTCTGTTTACGATTAGCAAGCGATGCATATGGCTCGCGGTGTACTGAGTCCCTGTTACGATGTTTGAGGTACATATGGCTGATGGTGTACTGAGGTATCGGGATGGTGATCGTGGCAGCGATTGCAAAATAATCATTGTAAGATATCACCGTCAGGTCACTTTCACATAGAGGAAGAATGCAAAAATTTTATCACCAGTGGGTAGGATTGAGATCAGGGGTAGAAATCACAGGACTCTGTCCTGTCTGTACTGGCTGGCCTCACCTCCTCTCCGAAATCGGCAAGAACTGCATCGGTCTTGGAAATAACCGGGGCCCGGCTTGGCGGTAAGCACGACAGAGCGTGAGAGCTTACACCAATGTTAGAAGACAAACACTTCAAGACACCAGACTGACATTTGTCTTAGTACGTAGGAAGGACGTGCAGCTTCTCCACAGCAGCATAGTGTTTACTTATCCTTTACAGAGGCAATACCCGCAAGAATGGCTTCTCAGCTTCCCAACATGTATCTCATCCTCGTTGCTTTGCTGCTCCTTCATGCTGCCCCAACAGCAGCATTTGGAGCTGGAAATATTGCATCCATCTCCAAGATTGAAGGCCACAACTGGAGGCACGGCGATATCGAAGATATGCTCAAAACCGTTGCGTTCATCAAAGGCCACAAATGGACGAGCATGATGATCAAACGGGTCTACTTCGGTAACTGGCTACGTGACTATAGCCAAGCTATGGACGTTGGTTCTTTGAAAGGTGTGCAAGCTGGAACGGTGAGGATTTTGGTGTGGATACTTTCGTTCCTCAGGTCCGTAAATTTTCTCTTCGGCCATTCCCAATATGGCTATGCTCTGGGTCTACAGCCATGTGTTGGGGTGTTCCACTCCTAGAGGCCCAAAACAGGAATATTGACTCGGTGATCATTGCAGTTTTGGCTATGCTACTGCTGAGTTTGAGGTAACGGATGAGAGACTTGGCGTGTATAGGCCAGAAGAGCACAGTAAGTATAACGCCGGATCAGCATTCGGGTTGAGGCCTCTCCCATGAGACTCTTGATATGGTCTGGAGAATAGTTGTCATGGATGCTGTGTATATAATGTCTAGAAAGTCGGGCGATAATAACATCAACAAACGCTAATTTCGTTATCGTCTAGTCGATAATCCCAAGGACTACGCGGACAATATGGATGCTAGAAAGTTCGATCCAAGATTGCGACCACCAGTGGAGCCTATTGAGTTGGAAGTGGATCCTGAGACAGGCATTAAGAATTACATCGCCAATGAAAATCTTGGTATTGCTACGTCTGTTGGCTACGTCAAATTTTCCTTTACCAGGAGCATACACTTCGGACGTCTTTACACTAGGTATGGTATTATTTCGGGAGTCTCACCTCAGTCAACTTTTTTCCCTAGCGGTAAAGCTCGTTGAATTTCAGAGTAGCTTGTAGCTCCGAAGAAAATTATCATAATCTCGCTTCGAGATACAGCAAACAGATGCTGACTGAAGGTGTGGCAGTGGAGCTAGTGGTACCAAGGGTAATGAAGCAGACTTGTGTGAAGCTTTGAGATGTTTAGGGCAAGGAATGCACTGTTTGGAAGACTTTGGAGCTCACACCAATTATACGGAGCTTGTTCTACGAGAAATGGGCTTCAAGGACGTCTTTTCCCATACTGGTACCCAGACGGAGATCAACGTTCGGGGATGTCGAATCTTCCCTCTAGTCACTGGGACCTTTGGGGTAGTCGATTTCCTTCACAGCGTGTAAGCACAGTATACCTCCACATTTGGAAATGTCTTGCTGATCGAGCGCTATACAGGTTAGGCGAAGCTACCGACCACTTTGCACAGACGGAGGTCGAACAAATGGATATAGCCCTCAAGGAGGCTGAGGCCCAAAATAAGGCTTCTGGTGACGGGAGTCGTGATGCCTCGGGATCAGGTCAGCTTGCAAGTATGACGAACATGCTATCAAGCATTCCTGGAGCTGGAGACCTGTCTCGGCAAGCACAAAGTCTTCAGGCAAAATCGGATGCCCAGGAACGTGATGCAGCAACTCAGGGTGATCGTCCTTCACAGAACATCCCTGGAACCAACATCGATCCAATGAAGACAGTTGCTCAGATCTATCCCATTCTGGAATTCCGAGACAAGGTGGTCAAGGTCATCGACACCACTATTGAGAAGATCCCAGGCTTGGAGGCGTTGGTTGAGAAGATCACAGAGACACTTACGCTATTTGTGTTGTCGCTCCTCGCTCCTTACATTCGCCCAATTATCGACGCTGTATCCAAGCAGCTCAAGGCTGGGAGTGGCGAAGTGATTGACGCATCTGGCAAACATCAATACGAGCCATGGACCGATCAACATTGCTCCGATCCGACACACAGCCTTCTATCAAAAGATCATTTCTCGAACATCCTTAACGAGCCCGCGGGCCAAGTTGCGGCCGCTATCCTTCAGTATGTGGCACCACGAGTGATATATGCATGGCAACACCCAGATATCCCTCTAGAACAGGTACTCAACGACGTTGTTCGAGTCTTTCACCATCCTGCTCTCCGCGATCAACGCTGTGAGCTTCATCAAAATATGTTTAGTACGGTCGAGCGTTGGGCACGCTCAAGACCAGACGGAGGATCCAACCTGAATGTCCTCCTTTCATCCGATAGCGTGAGAAAAGGCAGGAATCATACAGTTGATCCAAGCAATCAATCACAAACGCACAGCCACGGTGGGCTTCCAAGTGGCGTCGGCAGTTTCTTTGGATCAGCCAGTCAAAGCAAAACAAGAGATGGGCCTTGGCAGCAGATCGGTAATGTGCGAGGAATTGCAAATGAGCCATCGTTCAATTCTCGACCGTCCGATAATCCCGAGGCGGACTATTCAGCACAATCTGATCCACAGGTACCTCAGCAGTACGGATACGGCCAGCCATCTCGTGTCCCTAATCGAGCGCAGGAGCAACCCTATGGGCTAACTTCACCCCCTGATTTTTCCGAAGGGCAATCTTATGGGTCGACTGCAGCGTATAACCCTTACGAAGGGCGGCCATCCTATATGGCATCGGGTCCTGATCCCTCTATAGGGCAACAGTCATCCGGTCCATCCCACTCGCAAACATTCCATGGGGGCCAGGAATCACAGGCTCCGTACGGTGGAGGAGACCCGACACAGGGCGGATATTTGCAACAGCCTCCCAATTACGCATACGGAGAGGCTCCTCCATACAGCTACCCCACAAACAATCCTCGCCCTCCGCAGCCCTACGGCTCCGAAGGTCAACCTGGTCCATATTATGGTGGGGGCTCGTATTGATAAGGAAATCGAGGAATGCTTCATGCTTTTAGCTCTTACTGAACAATACCCCCATCTTGAGCTTGGGAGCGTGCTGGGATGGTTCTCCTTAGCACATATATGATAAGTCAGCCTTCCCTGTATGTAAACAGCTTTCCTCAGCAGCCTGAATAAGGAGGGCGAAACCTAGATCATCTCCAATACGAGTACATACCGGACATGACATGTTGTACATGAAACGCCATATTCATCCATATTCCAACTCACCTCTGCACACCATCCCGCCCCAAACTCCCAAGCTCATCCCCATCCCCAGCGCCACCTCCCGCATCACCATCCCCCTCCCCCTCACGATCCCTATACCCCTCCCCACCCCCATCCCCACCCCCCCCCTCCCTTTCCCCCCTCACCTTACCCCCATCGCCTTCTTCCTCCCTCCTTCCAATAACCACATTCCCCACCACCAACCCCGCCGCCCCCACCCACCACAGTCCCGGCAGTCCCTCGCCGAAAACCATCCAGCCCGCAAACGCCGTCAGCATGAAATTCGCCGATGTGTTGATGATGGAGACGCGGGTCGTGGAGGAGGCGCGCGTGAGGGCGGTGGTGAAGAGGGCCCACATTAGGGCGTTGAAGGCGAGGTTGAGGGCGAAGAAGGACTGGGGGGGTGTTAGTTTTTTGTGGGGGTGTGATTGAGGGGTGGGGAGGAGGGGATGGGGGATGGGGGGCGTACGGCGCGGATCAGGTATTCGATTGTTTTGGAGGGGGAGGAGAGGTTGAGGGTTGTGGAGAGGGCGGCGGCCCAGGTTGTGGTTAGTTCTGTTGTTGTGCTTTTTGGGGGGGATGTTGTTAGATTTTGTGTTTGTATGTGAGGGTGTGGGTAAGGGGGTAGAGGGATGGGGGTCGTACAGCTTTGCGAAGACGCCGTTGAAGGCTGCGCAGGCGCCGCTGGCGGCGGCGAGGGGGATCCAGGGGATTTTTGTTTTGAGGGGGGTTGAGTGTGGAGGTGGAGATGGAGATGGAGATGGGGATTGGGGGATGGCGTTGGGTATTAGGGGGTCTGTTGGTGGGTGCATGGTTGGTTGTGTGGTGAAGTGATGGGTGAACGTCTTGGTGTTGAAGGCTTGTGAAGTCAAGATGCTAGATAAGAACGCTGCTTTGTCGCCAAGCCATTTGATAGTTACATGGCGCAGTATTTAGGATCTACAAGGCATGCATTGGTAGCCCATTGCTTTATTGTGTAATATTCGCCATGCATGTTGTTATGAAGAGAGTGAAACCGTCGAGAAGAACATATCCGATCTTGGTTTGCAATTTGGGTATCTTGTCGCCATACTCCGTAGTCCCAGACCAAACACCCTCAGGTGCGATGACATTCATGCCCCGCGCCAGATATGCAATATCAGATCTCGTTGTTGTAGGTTTCGTGTAGTTTGATCATGGCCTCATACAATCCGTAGTAGTCTTTGAAGTAGTCTTTGAGGTCACTGCGACTTTACTGCTCTCCAGGCTTCTTCGCATTGCAGCTCACGATCTTGATCTTCTCAGCCTGAATATTACTCTGATTGTCGAGCTTGAAATTGACATCCTTGATAAGGAAAGTCCAGACTTCGTCACAGAAGCGGTAAGTATCCAGATGACCCTTGATAGCTGGTTGTCAGCCAGTTCAATACCACCAAATATCCTGCCTCCATTACCTTGAAGTTCATGCGTGCCTTGACTTTGTCGCCCAATACCTCCGTCATAGACTTGTCGAATTGAGACAGGACTCTCATGGCTGTCTGGGGCTCGATGCGGTTTGAGTGAATCAATTCATCGAGAGTATCAATGAGTGCACTGCCGATGCTGGACAAAGAGCAATGTCAGCATAGCTGTGAGCTGGGCGTGTCAGCTAAGCTATACCTGCTACCACGGTAGAGCTCATAGTATGAGGCGGCTGCGCCGGTCGCCATGATCCCCGTGTGGTTGAAGGAGTGTGAATGTAGTTGGTATCGGAATGTCTGGGAGAGATTTGATACATCCAAAAGCCGCTAAGCTAGGGGCTTGGCGTATCCGTTCTGGGCCTCGATAATCGATACGTCGTTCTCGCCATCTCCAGTCCTCTAAACCATATCCATCGTATATGCCTGGAGAAGAGCTATGAGTCTGTCATATGGGGCAGGTGGTGCGACTGCCGCGTTAGGAGTTGTAGGACTTTGTACGTCACAGACTATCTTTTCCAAAGGCGACGCTAATGGGCATACAGATTTATTGTTCACTGGAGACGGCGAAGCTTTCAACGTTGGTGGCGACTGCAGAACATCGAGGCTAGCAAATCTGATGATCTGAGTTAGGTTGGGCAATTCATAGAGAGCGTATCGCCGTACGCGTGGGCAGATCTAGGCATTGGCCTCTGCATCGGCTTGTCGGTCGTTGGAGCAGCATGGTATGAGTGCCTGGAGGAATTGCTTGATGGCGACTTCTAATAGGAAATATGCAGGGGAATATTCATTACCGGCTCATCAATCCTTGGTGGTGGTGTCAAAGCACCTCGAATACGGACCAAGAACTTGATCTCTATCATCTTCTGTGAAGTCGTGGCAATCTACGGAGTGATTATGTCGATAGTTTTTTCCGCGAAACTGAATATGGTTCAAGGAGATGAAATATACTCGGCAAGAAATCAGTATACGGGCTATGCGTTATTCTGGGCGGGCTTGACCGTGGGCATGTGCAACCTGATATGTGGTGTTTCCGTGGGCATCAATGGAAGTAGTGCAGCTCTAGCTGATGCAGCCGATCCAACTTTGTATGTTGTCGCTCACCGAGCATAATTTGATGGAAAGGCGCTAATTGATCCTTAGGTTCGTCAAGGTACTTGTCATCGAGATCTTCAGTTCTGTATTGGGATTGTTCGGGCTCATCATTGGCTTGCTCGTATCTGGAAAGGCACCACAATTCGATTATGCATCATAAGGAAGGATGGACATGGCCAGGAAGTAGGTAGAGTGGCAATTATGTGTATATTGATAAGGCATACTCTGGCGTTATTCGCCTTCACGTACGCCGGCACAGCAACAGGGTGTAACGGTTCCGTCAATGCTGTATGAGTATATGGGGAATTCCAAGTTAACATGCCTAAAGATTCAATCTTCCATTAGCTTCGCTTAGTGTTGCTCCGTAGAACCTCAACATTCCTCAAAACCCTGCGATAAATAGCCATGTTCGTGTCAACTCCCCTAAGATCTTTGAATCATGTCATCGAACAGTGCTCGTTATGGATAAACCCAAGTTGGAAGCCGCCGTTATAATAATTTCAGATACAGCGTACCGAGAGCCCACTACCGACAAAACCGGAGACATCCTTACCAACGTCTTCGAGAGTGAGGGCCAGGGTCAATGGACTTCAAACCATCGAGAAATCGTCCCTGATGATGTTCTCGCTGTCCAACGTGCAGTGGCAAAGTACTGCGATGGAGATGACTTTGTCAACCTCCTGGTCACGACTGGCGGTACTGGGTTTGCCATTAGGGACACTACTCCCGAAGCTATTACTCCCATGATACATCGACATGCACCTGGCCTCGTGTAAGTTCTTGAGTGAGTTTGAGACCAAATGAGTGCTGACAGCTGTTGAGCCATGGCATGTTGGCAGCGTCACTGGAAATCACGCCTTGTAAGTTTTTAGTCGTCATATCATGCGTTTCCGATAAAGAGCAATCAGAGTAGCCATTATATGTTTGTGTACTATCGCTATCTCGGACGAACGTGAAATTCAACGTGTAACGAAATGAGTGATCTGAGTCATCTCAACGGCTAATTCGGCTCCCTGCAGTTGCTTTGATGTCAAGACCCGTTGCTGGTGTTCGAAAGAAGACACTAATCGTAACTCTCCCCGGATCACCTAAAGGAGCAAAGGAGAATTTGCAAGCTATACTCAAGCTACTACCACACGCATGTCTACAAGCTGCCGGTGGTGATTCAAGAGCGATTCATGCTGGAGGAGTAAAGAAACTCGAACATGAAGCAGGCGTCAGTAGCAATAAGAAATCTACCCACAGCCATCATGATCACAACCACAGTCATAGTCACGGTCATGATCATTCCCATCACCATGGGGGCCATGCCGTCCCCAGAGCTCACACGCGTCCCGAAGATCGACCTATTACCAATGACCCTGGAGCTGGACCCTCAGGCCGCTATCGAGAATCGCCTTACCCAATACTTCCCGTCGCAAATGCTGTCAAGCTGGTTCTAGAGAACTCTCCATCTCCGCAAACCATCAAGATGCCAGTCAATGACTCTCTGGTGGGCTACGTTTTGGCAGAAGATGTAAAGGCCAGCGAACCCGTGCCTGCATACCGAGCAAGTATAGTTGATGGCTACGCTATCATAGTGTCTGAAAGTGGGACGAGTAACAAAGGTGTCTTCCCAGTTGCTTCTGTCTTACATGCAGCTCCTGGCGATATCCCAGCTTTGCAAGCGGGTCAAATTGCAAGGATCACCACTGGTGCACCACTCCCTCCAGGTGCTAATGCAGTAGTCATGGTGGAAGACACTGATCTCAAAGATACTACTGATGATAAACTAGAAGAGACTTTGGTTGAAATTCGAACGGATGAGGTCAAGCTGGATGAAAACATTCGAGAGATTGGAAGCGACATCAAAGCTGGCGATGTCGTTCTGAGGACGGGCGAAGAAATCACTACAGTCGGTGGTGAATTGGGCCTTCTGGCCTCAGTAGGGAAGGCAGAGGTTGCGGTGTATAGGAAGCCTGTCATTGGGGTACTGAGTACAGGTGACGAGATTGTGATGCATGACAAGGAAGGCCCGTTGCGACTAGGGGAAGTCCGAGACTGCAATCGACCCACACTAATGGCTGCCATCAGAAGTTGGGGTTTTCAGGTGGTGGATTATGGCATAGCCAAGGACAAGTTTGTCTACCTCCTCAGATAATTGTTGGGTCCTCACTGACAATGTCCATCACAGAGTAGGCTCCTTGGAAGAGCGCCTCCGCGATGCCCTTCGCAATGTAGACGTCATTGTAACGTCAGGCGGTGTCTCTATGGGTGAGCTCGATCTCCTGAAACCAACCCTCGAGCGCTCATTGGGCGGTACCATCCACTTCGGCCGTGTCTCTATGAAGCCTGGCAAACCTACCACCTTCGCCACGGTCCCCATCAAAGACAATGAAGGTCAACCCGCTACAAGACTCGTCTTCAGCTTACCCGGCAATCCGGCATCTGCTCTCGTAACATCTCATCTCTTCGTCTTGCCGTCCTTGCAACATACGAGTGGGAAAGTGTCAACAGACGGATTGCCGAGGGTAAAGGTGGTACTGGAACAGGAGGTCAAATGTGATCCTGGTAGGGCAGAATATCACAGGGTGGTGTTGACGGCAGGGAAGGATGGATATGTGCACGCGACCAGTACCGGGGGTCAGCGTAGCTCGAAGGTCACCAGTCTGAGGCAAGCGAATGGTCTTCTTTGTTTACCTGCCAAGGAAGGAATGATTGGGAAGGGGGAGATGATGGATGCGTTGTTGATGGGCGGCCTTGGTGGCCTTTAATCTGCGGTGATGTTGGATATGAAGGATGTACTGCTTAATCGACCTTGCCCCTAATATCGAAATCGTCTTTAGCCCACACTCTTGATCCATACTTCAATATGTCACTTCTAGAGGCTTGCATGCGAGCAGATCCCACACATGCCTCTTCGGAATGAGTGGAGAGCGAATTTTTGCTTAGCTAGCTATGCTTCCACGATCGAAAGTACGACAGAAACGTCGAGTTTGATGATAGCGAAGTAGGATTGTCAATGCAGAGAACACTCGGCCAGATAATGTATTTGGCTGGCTGATGAGCGATACTGCCACTGGGCGTTCAGTCGACTGAAATCGATGTCGTAGCACCGAATCACACCAAACACGAGGTATATTGTGTTCTTCGTGAACCAGACCAGCCACTTGAATACGTACGTAGATTATCATGACCACAATTTCATTACCCATATCTTCGATCCTTCCACAATCCATCCACTCGTCTTGACCATCCTTCAGCGTGTTTCTCCTACCCCAACATGAACACACAATCCCCTCTACAACAAACACCACCCCATACCACCAACCCCCTTTTCCGCCAACCCTCCTATCCTCGCATCTCTAACCCCCCCTCCCCAGCCCCCATCCCCATCCCCACCTCTTCTCTCAATCCTCTCCTCTCCCAAAACCTCTGCCCTGATCCTCAACTACCAATCCAATCGACAATGTCAAACCCCACCTCCCTCCCTCCCAGCCTTGACCTCATAACTCCTAGCCTGCGCTTCGGCACCACCCTGGCTAGAAACGGGAACGGAAGCGCGTTGCACCTGTGCGCCCAGTATAGTTTTGTATTTCAGGCTGATGTAGAAGGCGGCGCTGCCGGCGACGGCGATGGCGCCGAGGGTGGAGGGGCGCAGGATGAGGGGGGGGATGTGGGACATTCTTTTGGGGGGAAGAAGGGTGTTTCGAGATTTGAGGGGCTGTCGCTACAGAAGATCCGGAGTCTTCAATCTTTGTGTTGGTCGACAGTGCGAAGGTGGATGATGTGTAGCGGTAGCATAGAATGTTGCTATGCTACTTGTAACATATCAGTGATATCCACTGTTGCGGTCTATACTAGGGCGAAGGGAGTTTTCTGTTTCCCAAGACCCCACATAGGTTTCTTTCCCCGCGAGGTTGTCGGAGCTTTCCCGTTTTGGGCCATTGGTCTCGTGCGTAGGTAATGTTCGAGTGTCGGGAGGACGATTGGGCAATGCGTGCTATGTACAGAATTCCGAGCAATCTTAGGTCATCGAGTCTGTTTTAAAAAGAGACTTTAAGACTGTAGCGAGTGGGACTTTGGCGTGGATGGATGCTGTTTCGATGCTTGCATTTATGCCTGTCATGTCCCTAGAACTAGTTCTAGATTTAAGATGATCGATCGCTAGAACAGAACTATTCTCAATACTCTTGTTCCTGTACATCCTATCTGCCTTTTTGATTAAAGTACTGGGCAGTATTGTCGAGTGAGTCTTTGTCGCAGCTTATGACCAGAGAGACGAAATCTCGGCAGCACGCCATTGACAGCGTATGGGCTGAAGATCTTTGGAGAATTGATAAGGCTGGACGTTACTCCGTAAGGCCTCCCACTGTTCAGCCGCAGGGCAACGAGATTCGCTCGACTGCGCATGAGCTGATGGAGCTTGGAGCCTGCAGCCTCAACCTCAACCTCAATGCCCACCATGGTTTGTATATCAAGTTTCTCGTTACGACTTCCTCACACACCCCCTGAGTGTCTCTCCACTCTCTGGCTACTCTCGTCTGTGAGGGTATGAGAAACAACCTATTCCTGCACCCGGAAATCCACTCGAGGCTCGTATGAGTTGACTCACAGAAACCTTCCAACTCCACCGTCAGCAGCACCACCATTACCAACAATTCACAGTGCTAAATTTTGACATCACATTACCTGTTCCACTTCCATCTGCCGCAGTGTCCTCTACTGCAGCACAGTTGTACCGCACTGCACTGCAATTGTAGTCTCATTTTCCCCGCAGGTTCGAAGGTCTTTCGTCTTTACCACGTATTGTTGACAACTTTCGACTTGCCGAAACAAGACCCAGAGATCGAACGGCAAAGTGCCCATCTACATATCAAAAGTGTCTATATCCGCGCAAAGATTAAATATATAATAAGTACTCTTCGCGGCGTAAGAAGACCTCACGCGCCCATCATTTGTCCGGATAGAAACCCTCATTACTACTAGGCTACTCGATAAGCTCTACGATGGCGACTTCTCCACCAGAGCATCTCGCATCTTCCCTTGAAGTCATACGGCCCGCCAACGACGATGAAAATCAAGGGCTGCAACGTGCTATCAGGGAGTCCCTAGACGCACGCTACTCACCCACAACGGTACAATTTGGCGACCCCGTAGAGCCTCCTGTGAGTGCCCAAAGTCCTGCCCGAAGGGTCAACATTGAGGACAGAATCAAAGAAATGTCACTGCTACCAGCGCTGGAGCTGCCCTTTGTCTGTGATCCAACAGGAGACACCTGGGTCTATATCGACCCTCCACCAAAGCAGCCCGAGCAAGACGAGCTTGATTATGCTAGATATACCAAGCGTTATGAATTTCCCATGCTTGTCAAGAAAGCTGCACTCTTAGAGCATTGCACGCCTGATCCTGAAGTAGAATTCAATTTTCAGACCCTCTTCGGGCCGTCTGCTCAATTTCGGACTATTCGACGTCGCAAGTTGAGCGACAAGGTTCGGGACTCACTTAACGTCAAGTACGTGATTGACCTTACACCGCCAACCGAAGGAGATGACGCCGTCTACTTGACTACGGAACTATGTTGTTCCAAAAGCGTCAGACTATGGTATCAGGCAAGCGATATTTGGAATGTCTCTAGTATCTTAGTCGGCGGCAGTGAGGAATATACGTCTGTGAGACAGCCTGACTTAGCATCTAGCAAGAAGGCTAGTAAAGAACACAACGGCGCGAGCTCTGCGACTGATGGGACCCCACTGTCTCAAAAAGAAGCAGGTTCTCCCATGCCATTGGAATATTCGCCTGTGCGGCATCGCTCTGCTATAGAGCGAGTTATTGCTGCACTTGTAGGGACGGATCCTAAGCTAGACGTAACAGATACCATAAAGTCCTTGCATGCGGATCACCAAAGCTGACTCCTCTTCACAGAGTGCGCCGAAAGTGTGGACAACCTTTGCTGTGGCTAAATATCTTGGGATCATAAATAGTCCAGTCACGGATTACATTGTCCGATGGCTTCGTGCCTACCCAAACTCCTTCTTTCTAGAGGTCTGCCCAGAGATCAGCCTTAGAATTGCTGACGGCCTGGAAAGTCATGACCTCGCACGGGATACGTTCGCAATTCTAGTGGGTGAAGAGGCGCTTGATAGTCTTGTCCGCGCTCGGCTGCTTGATAGCAATCATCGTCGTAGCGTTTATGGTCGTAGGAAGGAGGATCTTCCTGAAAAGATCTACAGCCGAATTGAATACGCAAGCAAGCGATTTCTGGAGCGTATCAATACCGATTTTCGAGACTTTGCCGGCAAGGAGATGCTATGGGTCAGTATCTGTTTCACCCTATTATCTCCCCATCTAAGGTGTATCTGTGGCTCACTGCCCCCAACTATCACAGGTTGATGAGTTGCCCGAGGTCCGAAAGCTCTCATTTAACGCTCAGCCTCAGCTCCAAGACATCATTAAAGCTCTGAAGGGTCTCCTCAAGGATTACGTACGCGGAACGATTTACAAACTACTCTGCGTCAACTACACCTATGTTCCAACCCCAGATTTCCATCGCCGTGGTGGAGATGAACTCATCGAACGATCTAGCCGCTCACATGTCTGGATAAATCTCAATGCGAGCGAGCGAATTCTGTCCCGCACATTTTGGCACGCTTTGCTTTCCACTAGCACATTCAGAGGCCCTTCAAACTTGGATATCCAGAGTGACTGGAATGAGACATGGGACGGCGCGAAATCAACCCCTGAAGAGAAACGCGAGTTGGATCTGGGCACGTACCGTCAGGTCTGGAACACGGATCTAAATAGCCTCATTCGAAGAGGCGATTCTCTAAGAATGGTTACTAAGGATGAAAAGCAGCAGCCAGTGAAATTGCCAAACCGGACCCGATTACAAGCGTACACTGTTCCTAATCTCCAAGATCTTCCACCAGCTAAGCTCCGTCAGCCGGACAGTGACCCAGTTTGCGCTCATCCTGCTACTTTGCTTTTTGCTGAGGACTCAATTCCTGCGCTCCAGCCGTCTGGGCCTATCAATGTCCGTCCTGCCTCTTCTGATATTGCACCGCAGGACTTCAAATTTGACTTTGATTCTTCCCTCTCATCAACCAATCAATCCATATCGCGGGTTGACAACCCAACTTGGCCCTTCGGAGCACCGCGGGAATGTGATTGGGTCCGTGCCCCTAGCAACGAAGAAGGGCATGTCATTACCGCAAAGAATGGTTTAGCGACCTCCGATGATGGCTTGGAGACTGCGGTAGCTGTATCGGAAACCGTCAAGAATCAACGAGATTGGCCTGCACCACCGGGATACAAGTCTTGGTCGTCTTGGAACCTCGAAAGCGGTATCGCTAAGGCTTGGAAAGTGGAACGAGAAGTCCGGTTTCAGGAGCGACATCAAACCGAAAATTCCACCCCACCATCAATCTTCAAACGGCGGGAGATGGAAGAAGAATGGATGAAGAGGGAATCTAAGAAGCAAAAAACCGGCTCTGAACCTGCTATGACGGAGTTCTTCAACCTATATGAGTTCTTCCTACAGGCAATAGCGTACATCGAAGCCACTGGTAGACGCAAACTGCAGTATGCAGATTGTTTGATTCGGGAAGAGCCCCACCAAATAGGTATGGTTAACACCTTGGTCTGCCTTCAAGACACTGAATGGAAATATCTACCTCTCTGGGCCGGAGGATATGATGATGGAACAGGCGGAGTCTTCAATGACCAGCTTCCTGCCTCAGATCTGGGATTCTCAACGCCGGGTCCAGAGGTTCACACAGGGGTCACGCCCGCTAACAGCATTAGGACGCCTAGTGAGTATGGTATGGTGGACAGCGATGATGGTGTAGACACGGTCAACACATCAATGGTCAATAACCGAAGCTTTGCTGGTGCGCTTGATCGCAAGCGCGTCTATGCCGCGGACTCGATGGACTCTACATCAAATGACGACTTCGATATGGTTACCGCAGAAGGAGACTGCGAGGAGGACAGAGCTTCTAGGCTAACGGACGCTCAAGAGCGGGTCGAGGCCGCTGAAGCCGAAACCGCAAGCGAAGCTCGATTGATGGGAGACGGCACGGCGAGGGTGGTCGACGAGAATTATGCTGATCTGTTTAACGATGACGAGGATGACCAGACTGAGCGCGCCGATGACGATGATGATTGTATGATGAGTGCAAGCGACGAAGATAACGATACGGTCATGGTTTGAGGCTCATGCTAGCGTCAATAGGCGTAGGGATATCTGTTATGGCGTCAAAGAGGGAAATTCGAAGGTTTATGAAAGGAGTGATTTGGTGGAAGACACAGATGACTTGCTGTCGATACGGGACGGAGGTATACCGAGGATTGCAAGATCGGATGCATTCTGTATTTCTCGACAGGGTATAGAACTACGATTTCTACAACGTGCTCAAGCCCTTACTTACCCTACATCCTAGATGTCAATGCCATAGCTCTGTTCATATGCTTAAAGTAGACTGATTTTCAATCACGATATTCCCTTCGTAACCAAGTGTCAGAAAGATTCAACGCTAGTCCTCGGGAAACCTCTAAATAACCCTGAAAGCTCTCGACTTTCCTAAACAATCCATCTACCCATCATGTCTTTAAAAACATCAGTAGCGCAGGCCGTTAAATCAGTGGTCTCCAAAGCTCCTCGCCGGAACCCATCAATAAAGAAGAAACCTTCGCCGCTGCCCCTACGCCCGCTGAAACCGGATGAATTCAAGCCCCCCCAAGGGCGGAAACAAGTCTTCCTGTAAGTACCATTTGCGACTTGTTAATCGCCCTTCATGAGCCTCCCTTCAATCACACTCGATGTTCGTACGATGGCATCTCCAAACACCCACTAACCGTCCATCTACCCACCCACCCCACAGACCAACCTTCACACTCGCCCTCCTCCGCCCCCCCGCCCACCAACCCGCCCACTACGCCACCTTCATCACCCCCCTCTGGATGAACAAGCTCGACCTAAAAGACTACCTCTACAACCTCTACTCTGTCGAAACCCTCCACGTGCGCTCCTACATCATCCACGGCAAAGTGCGCCGCGAACAGCGCACGGGCTCGGTCTACCGCCGCCCGCAGCGGAAGAAGATGACGATCGAGATGAAGAGTGGGGATAACTTTTTGTGGCCGGACGCGCCGGAGGATATGGGGCCGTGGGATAAAACATTTCACGATGCGCGGGCGAAGGAGAGGGAGGCGGTGAGGGAGGGGAGTACTGAGCAGGGGCAGGATTTGAGGATTGTGCCGAGGGATGAGAGGATGGGGGTTAGGGAGATGGCGAGGGAGTTGTTGGGGGGGAAGGTGGGGTGGAGGCCGGGGTGGGAGAAGTATATGACTGGGACTGAGCCGCAGGGGGGTGAGAGTAGAGAGGGTGCGACGACGTGAGTGGTTCATGCTGGCGTTGCAGCCGCGTGGTATATAAGGAAGAGCTGGGTCATTGGGGTAGTCGTGAGCATATACATTGCATAGCGTTGGCGTTTTTATTGAAGAAGATTCTTTATTGCATGGATATTCGGCGCAATGGCCCTGGAAGAACGTCTCAAAAGTCCAACAAGGCAAACGTGCTATCATCCACGGTGGTGTATATCATGCTGTGGCTGAGCAGCTCATCACACGCCTTCAGCACATCCGGCACGTTCATGTTCGAGATCGAAGCTATACTCTGCACATGCAGCCCTTCGTTGTTCTGCGGACTGCTCTTCAGCGTCTGATATACCCGCTTGGCATTCGTGCTGACGTTCGGCATCTGGTTTCCATTCGCCAGGGTTTCACCACCACCACCAGCGCCCGCACCTCCGTATCCAGCCTGATCTTGCCCTCCGTTCGCTGCTCCGCTCTCTTGCTTGATCGTGCTCAGATCACCCTTGGTGAAGTAGAGATGTACGTATGTTGCTTCGAGAAGGTGGTATTGGATCTCCATCTTATCAACTATTGGCCTTATGACATGAGCGCCCACGTGACGTTTATTGTTGAAAGCCTTCAGTCGGCCCCAGACTCGAGCCCAATCGTTCTCGACAAGCTTTGACTTTGCGGTGGTGATGCCGTCCGCGTCGGAAGATAAGTTGCCGTCGGGCCATTGCTTGACATCTATTGTGCCAGTGCCGTCATCGACTTTGTAGGTTATATTCGTCGTTTGGGTGGAGATGTTGCGGATTTGGCCAACAAAGGAGACCTGGGTGATTTCGACATCGTCGATACTAAAATCGGCGTCGGGGTGGGGTTGGGCGGCTTCGAGGACTTGCTTGATGGTGACTGGTCTGAGGGTATCTTTTCCGTATGTTCCCTTTCAGGCTATGTCAGATTTTAATCAATTAGGGGGTACAGATTATAAGGACTGACCTTGCCAGCAGTTCCTCCCTGACTTCCACCTTGTTCTCCCATAAAACCCCCACCTCCGGCTCCGCCCTGAGCCCCATATGAGGTTGTAGAGTAGCCCCCTCCATAATCTATGACACCAATTAGCCAAATCTGGTGCCACATCGTTCCATACAAGACTGACCCATCTCTTATCTGGATAGCCCGTGGCTCAATCAAAGGGTGCTTAACCTTGCAGGCCAAAATGCTCCAAGATTTCGGTAGGTGGATGACAGTAGGGACCTGTGGGGTTCCGAGATTGCGAGCAACTATCTCAGCTTTTATTCCGAGATCACAGAGACCTTCAGAGTGGTGTCTGTGGAAGGTGATACTGCAATCAAAGACAAGAGGCACAATGATTAATGTTGACTTGTGCGGCGCGTCAGGTACTTCACAAAGCGTGTCGTGCGTGTATAGTGATCACGTGCAGAGGGCACGCTAAGATAACGGTCCGACCCGCCGCTGATAGGCTGCGAACTTTTTGGTGATTGTGTCTGCATCTAGCAGAATGTCGTAAAATACATTACTGGCACAATAAATCGTGGCGTCCTATGGAGTCTAATACATTGAAAGATATAACGTAGCACTGCTTGCCCAACAATCAATTCATCTCACCCATCGAGATGCCTCGCCGTTTGCCATCGCCAGCGGCCTCTGAAAATGAGGTCGATATATCTGGGAACCTCTTCAGCCACCATAGCACTTTTGGCTCGGATGATGAGAGCCAAGCACAGCATCCAGATCGCAAAGCCCGTATGCTTGCTCCAGGGGAGATGCCCGATCTCGAAGGCGACTACAGCTCGGACGATGCAGGCTTCATTGCCGAGACACAGGCCGCCTCCAATCGGAACTCGGCGAATTTGAAGGGCAAGACGGTAAAAAAAGGCGGTGGCTTCCAAGCCATGGGACTGAATTCAAATATCCTCAAAGCTATCGCGCGAAAAGGCTTCTCTGTGCCCACGCCGATTCAGAGGAAGACGATACCTGCGATACTCGACCGTCAAGACGTAGTAGGAATGGCAAGGTATTGATGCCTTAGACAGAAACCCACGTGGCTATCAGCTGATCTAAGACAACAGGACAGGGTCTGGTAAGACTGCCGCCTTTGTACTACCAATGGTGGAGAGATTGAAGAGCCACAGCGCCAAGATTGGGTAATAAAGTCCATCTCGGTTCTCATCCCAATTTTGTTTTCTCCGTCTCTGATTCGCACTCAGGTGTCGTGGATTGATCCTGTCTCCCTCCAGAGAACTCGCACTTCAGACCCTGAAAGTGGTCAAGGAGCTCGGGAGAGGCACAGATCTGAAATCTGTATTGCTTGTAGGAGGAGAGTCCTTGGAGGAGCAGTTCAGTAGGTGTCCTTGCGCTCTATCTGACTGTCGCGTTCACTCAATCGAGTTGTAATCTTGAGGAACGTTCATGTCTCGCGACTCGATTTCAGCCCTAGACCTGATTGCTGAAGAGATTATCTAGGTGCCATGACTTCCAACCCAGATATAGTGATCGCCACCCCCGGCAGGTTCTTACACCTAACTATCGAAATGGCGCTGGATCTCTCGTCCGTGAATTATGTGGTTTTTGACGAAGCTGACAGATTATTCGAAATGGGGTACGTCGCTATATCAAGAATTCCGAATCTAAATTTTCGGCATGTATTGAGAGTCATTAGATTCGCGGCGCAATTAACAGAAATATTGCACGCTCTCCCCCCATCGAGGCAGACTCTTCTTTTTTCAGCAACATTGCCAAAGTCACTCGTCGAATTCGCTAGAGCCGGTCTACAGGAACCGCGACTTGTAAGACTAGATGCAGACAGCAAGATTTCTCAAGATCTCCAAAGTGCCTTTTTTACAACGAAAAGTGAGGAAAAGGAGGGTGCCTTACTACATATTTTGAGCGACGTCATTCAAATCCCACTGGGTCAAACGGAAGCTGCAGGCCGAGAGAAAGAGGATGCGGGCAAAATTAGCAAGAAAAGGAAAAGAGGCGACAACAATGAACCAAAGCCTAGGGATACTCCAACAGAGCACTCAACGATCATTTTTTGCTCCACGAAACATGTACGTAATCTTTTTCGGTCCCATCATTTTCTACATCCACCCCCATTGGAGGCCTCGCACTTCTCTTATTATCTATCGCTATCCTGACATTCCTTTATCTTGGCTGCAATGTTTCATACAGCGTTGCTGACTCAAAGACTATCTAGCATGTTGATTATATCGCGGCACTTTTACGGCAGTCAGGTTTTGCGGTATCGCATGCCTATGGATCTCTTGATCAGACAGCAAGGAAAATACAAGTTCAAGACTTTACCGGAGGCAAAACGAATATCTTGGTCGTAACAGATGTTGCTGCTGTCAGTGTCCCCTCTGCTCAATCATAATTCCACCTAGAAACATCTTTGGTTTTGGGCTATCTCTTGAAATTGTTTCACTCCCTAGACATGTCTCGCAAATCATCTTTCGAAGAGGTATGCTGACCCCCTACGTTATCAGAGAGGTATAGATATTCCTGTGTTAGCCAACGTGATCAATTATGACTTTCCTGCCCAGCCGAAAATCTTCGTGAGTTTCAAGTGGAGTCTATAAGTATGAAGAGCCCAGAGTACTGACCCCCCTTACTAGATCCATCGAGTTGGGAGGACAGCGCGAGCTGGACAGCGAGGTACGTCTTCTTCGGGTTACTGCTCTCGTGCCCCATACTGCGTTGCAGGCCAGTTTGGAGAGCATCTACTCCATTCGTAAACGTCAAACCTACATTTCACTTTTTATCAATCATGCAAGAGCTATAATACTGACAACAAACGTCGCAGGCTGGAGCTACAGTCTTGTCCGAGAGTCGGATATCCCATATCTTCTAGATCTGCAGCTTTTTCTGGGCAGAAAACTACTTTTGGGACGGGACAGCCAGGATCTTAGCTACTCGGAAAACATTGTAGTTGGTAGTCTTGTGCGAGACAAGCTAGGAACTAATTGCGAATTGGTGTCTAAGCTACTCGATGAAGATGGAGACCTGCTGGCACTACGGACCGTGGCGATGAAAGGCGAAAAGCTCTACCTCAAGACTCGCAATGCGGCCTCGCTTCAAAGTGCGAGAAGGTCCAAGGAGGTGACAGGATCGAAGGACTGGATGGTTTTACATCCGTTATTTGATACCGAGAAGGACTCTGCTGAAATAGAGCGAGTGAGCATGCTGGCTCAAATAAGTGGGTTCAGGCCTCAAGAGACTGTTTTTGAAATCGGCAAGCGAGGCGCAATGGATGAAGCTGCGGAAATCATGAAAAGGCGAAGAGTGACAGTCGGAAGAAAGCAGCAAGCTTTGAAACGCGCAGAGCTCGAGCATGCACCTGAAGTTCACGAACAGGTAATGGAACGAAGCATGGCAACTCCATACGCAGATGGTGATAATCCGCCGGATGATCATTCAGACATAACCCCAATCTCAGACGATGAGCTTGAGGTCACTTTTTCGCACGCTTTAGGAACCAAGGAAAGCAAGCGTGATGGGTACAAAGACTCGGATTTTTTCATGTCGTACACCCCATCCACAGATCAGCTAGTCCAAGATCGAGGCTACGGTGTCCATTCAGGAGGCAACTCCAACTTCCTCTCGGCGGCTCGTAATGCAACAATGGATTTTACAAATGACGACACTGCCAAGAGCTTTGCTGAGCCGAGTCGTGCAAAAGGCATGCGATGGGATAAGAAAAGCAAAAAGTACGTCGCGCGAGCTAATGATGAGGATGGTAGTAAGGGTAAACGAATGATCAATGGGGAGAGTGGACAGAAGATCGCGGCTTCCTTCCGCAGTGGTAGATTTGATGCATGGAGGAAATCAAACAGGATCGATCGGCTGCCTCGCACTGGTGAGAACGAGGCAGCCGCAAGTCCATCAAACAGGGGCGGCGGTAAAAGATTCAAGCACAAAGGAGACAAAGCGCCTAAGGAGGCAGACAAGTATAGAGATGATTTCTACAAAAAGAAAAAGATGGTTGAAAAGGCGAAGGAGGAGCGTAGGGGTCGGTTCAAGGAAGGGAAGGGGAAGAGTGAGATCAGAGGGGTTGATGATGTGCGCAAAGAGAGGGGGGTGAAGGAGAGGAGGAAAGAGAAGAATGCCAGACCTGGGAAAAAGAGGTAGCATACTTGACATAGGTATCATCCCTGGGTCCTGACAATCGTTGGTCTATTACGGCACTCTAGTTGGCAATGAGAACATGGAGATCTTAAGCCATCCTCTTACTCGCCATATCCGGATCTCACAGCCTGGAAAAGAATTTGGGCACGGCCAGGCAGTTCAACAGCCCTGTAATCAAGATTGGCCCAAGATCTAGGCAGTGCATCAGACAAACACACATTCGGCCCAGAGGATATTTACAATACCGAATGAACGCATGAGAACACCGTACCATGCCACGTCTAAGTGATTGAGCTGCGCTTTCTTTAGCAATAACTCTCTTCAAGCTAGGTCGAACTTGATTGTATCATTGGTGGTTCAACGTGTGGAATACATGGTACTTTGGTGTTTGTTGGGTCTTCACATGTTATTGTTCTCCGCATCTTCTGGAGAAGCCCAAGGGATCAGCAACGCAACGCAATGTGCCACCTACCCCTCGAGTTCATCATCTACATATTCCAATCTCCCTCATACTTATTGGTATTCTTCAGACACGTAGTTTAGCCCGTCGTTGCTTCTCGGCAGCGTAAGACATGACCTCTCTGTCCATGTTTTATTCCTCTGGGCAATGTGCAGATTGTCGAAAGCTCTAGAGAAAGCACTGCCAAGCCGCTAGAGTATTGCTCGCTGTTGTTGGAAATAAGCCCTTCTGCCAAGACAATAAGCGAGTGGCCACGTCGACAAAGTCTTGTTGTCTCGTTGTGTTGTTCCTAGACACCTTTTCAGACATCTAGCATAGTCAATGATAGCCAAATCATCTATCATACCCCTGATATCGTTCAACAGCTGTACGGCGGGGGAAGGAGGGGCGGCACATCAAACGTTAGCATTATTATCAACGCAGAGCTCTCTGTATCTACTATTTATATGCGGAAGGTGAGATGTGTATTATGAGCTCTTCAGCTTTCAACGGCAGATTACAGGCTCCATGATAAGTCGAATGAGTCCAGTCTGGCGGATAACGACATATAAGGACGAATCACGGTTCGTGCTTTGCCGCCAGCAAGCCTCGAAGGATTCCTTAGCTTCATTATCGTTTCATCCTACAGCAGCTACTCTCCACGTTGATCTTTCTCTGGATTACAACATATATTTGGATGCATCTCGCCGAATTGAAGCCAATCAATTGCTGTCGACAACCGCTTTCCACCTCCATCGATGATAGCCACAACACGGTGATACGTGATAAGTCAGTACGCCCCCACAATGGTCTGGGTTGTAAGAGCTGCAAAGGACTTGCCTCTCTACCTACTTTCATCTTTCTGTCGCGATTCTTATTGTTCCCTATGCCTCACGTGTTACCATCGATTTGCTGAAGAAGGCTCGTGATTGAGTATCTGGACATACTATCCTTTCATAAAAAGCACCTAGCAGTATGCGTATCCTAACTGTTCTTGCCACATCCTTTACGCTAGTGTTTGCTGTACGTGCAGCGACAATCGCGACCGGGACTCAGCCATATGTCGTTGTATGGAATACGACGTCTTACGGCCCAGATGGACCTTGGCAGGCCGTCACCGTTGACATTGGTGGTTCCCAAGTAGACTTGTACCCTAGCGGCATTTGGGAGACTATCGTCAATTCAGATACTATGTGCAGCGGAACAGGCACATGCCTCGCTGCTGCAGCCGGGCTATATAATCAGGCTAATTCTCACAATGTAATTTCTAATTTCACGGACAAAACGGAAGCTCTTGGAAGATGGGGTAGTGGCGCTGCAAGTAAGCTAATTCCTGAGTTATAACTTCCGAGACAAGGCACCGTATGAAGCTGCAAAAAATATATTTGGGAGGACCGACCTTGACTCGTTGCCTTGCTCTAATGATGCTTCCAAAAAGGTAATTGCTAATCATTCGATCTCGCAGTGAGTATCAAGGGACAGGGCGTCAATATCTTCGACACTCTCAACCTAAAGACCACCCTTCAAGGCTCCACAAATGTATACAATCATTCCCTATATGCAGTCAACGCGTTGACCGCCGCGCTTCCTAATGGAACAACCTACCCCTTGACCGTCGGATCCCTTTCTCTTGGTGCATGGCTAGATGTCCAAACATGGGGGACCTATCAAGGTTTGACAATACCAGGCTATTTATGGGATTCTAACCGTACGACGTCCAATTCATTCGGTCTCCATTACGGATCTGCTTTGCTTGGTCTTGGAGGATCCTTGATTTTCGGAGGGTATGATCAGAGTCGAGTGCTAGGAGACGTTGGCTCCTTCGACTTAGGAGCCAATGGGAGCATGGCGTTAGAGCTTATTGACATTGGACTGGGGGTCGAAAGTGGCATCTCGCCCTTTAATGCGACATCTGCCGGTGGACTACTCAAATTCAAGGCTTCAGGCCAAAGTATACCTACCACCATCAATCCACTTGTGCCATATCTCTTCCTGCCAACCGATACCTGCGCCGCCATCGCCGAGTTCTTGCCCATAACATTAGCATCGGATATTGGGCTCTACAAATGGAACACCGCCGATACTGCGTATCAAAGAGTTCTTTCGGCGCCCACTTATCTAGATTTCGTCTTCCAATCAGCCGGTAGCAGCGGTGGAAATCTCAGCATCAAAGTTCCTCTCCAGCTACTGAACCTCACTCTCGAGGCGCCTATCGTATCTACACCAGAACGTTATTTTCCCTGCCGCCCATACGACCCAACTACTCCGACTAAAGATCCTTTCCTCATTGGAAAGGCCTTCCTTCAGGCTGCATTCATTGGTATGAATTGGGAACTTGAGAAGTTCTTTTTGGCTCAAGCGCCAGGCCCTAGCGTTGGGCCGAGTCAGATACAGGAAATCAGCTCAAAGACGACCAACATCACGTCCAACCCTATTTCCGGCTTCTCCACAACGTGGGCTAAGAATTGGGCTCCAATACTTGATTCATCAGCTCCGAAGACAATTCAAGCCATGGGTACAGGCCTTGGAAGAGGTGCAAAAGCCGGGATCGGCGTTGGAGTCGCACTAGGTAGCATAGCAGTTGCAGCAGCAGTATTGTTTTTCTTTGCTCGCAGGAGGCGACGGAACAGGGTACAGCATCAGGACAAATACCTGAGCGATAGAGAACCAATCGTTGATGAGACGCAAGCGAACAGGGCTCATGAGATTGCAGGCCAAGAGCCAAAGGAACTAGGCAAAGGTCAGGCCCACGAGATGGGCGAAGGTCAAATACACGAGGTTGGTGAGGGAAATACGGTTCACGAGATTGGCGTTTCGTATACAGATAGATGAGCAGAGTATAGTGATTTGTATACGACAGCATGTAGAGGATACGGCGATTTTGTTCATGCCCTTTGGTAAGGGATAGCTTTATAAACCTCGCCTCGGCTGCTTTCTTCTGTTATGATACCGTCTCTCTCTCTGGCCATAACATATCCAAATTCCTTTGATGTTCATCTCTCAAGCTAAGGAACTTCGACCGCACGCTTTGGGAAGGGGTCTTTCAACTTATTTCCAATACAAGTAATATGATCATCAAAGATATTAGAATTATCTTGGTCTCAAGAAGCTCAAAAAGGATTAGCTATTCTACAGAGCATCCGGGGTAATAGTTGTTGGCGCGACAGGTATTAATACGGAGAGGACACCAAAATAATCCCTGCCACACTAACAACCAATATGCCGGACACCGTAGTAGGCGCTAGCTGACGGGCCTCGGCTCGGCCTTAGAGTGTCCGACGATGATGCTATTGAACGATACCATGCTCATACTTTCAATACTATTCCAACTCATCCACCTCTTATATACTGTCTCCATCGGCGTGGTATCTCTCCTCGTAAATTACACCTAATCTACAGCTTTTAGCTGTCGGAACCCGCGTTGATATACCATATCCATTGAACATGGGCCAAAACAAGTCTCAGACCATCCCAATACTCCCCTTGACCAAAGGGTCCGTACTTCTACCAGGTATCACTCTTCGCGTGCCTATCGCCAATCGAACAGATATCCCGGCTCTTTTATCCACTGTTTTCACACAAGATAGACGTCCTCGGCCAGACGCTACAGCTATCGTTATCGGCTGCGTCCCCATCAACTCTCCTTTACTCCGATCGGACGGCCAGCATCTGATAGACGATGGACAGCCGAAGACTCGGAAACGAACTGATAACGAAAACATCAATCCTGGAGATGCCGATCATCGCGATCTGTTCATGTATGGTACGGTAGCCAAGATATCCGGAGTTCAGGGAAGGAGGGCAAATGATTTATCGTTGATTGTGGAGGGGATAAGGAGGTTCAGGATCGACCGATTTACGCAGATGAGGCCACATTTCGAAGCGGAGATCATGTACCTGGACGAGGAGGGTGCGTAAACCCAACAGCTGGCAAAAGTATGCTAAATATGGTTCACAGTCGAAGTCGCGGACCCTGACCTACAGACACTCTTTGAGCATCTCAAGCAACTTTCACAGGAGCTTCTCAGCCTTGTTCGGGTTGCTGCGTTCCTCCCGCGGTCTTCTACAAACCTATCCCCACTCCTCGCGCGCCGGCTGGAGCTCTTTGTTGCCAAGAAAGAGCTGGCAGAAGCCGGCGTCCTCGCTGATTTCATGAGCAATGTTGTCGAAGCGTCTTTGGAGGAGAAGCTACGCGTACTGGCAGCTTTGGACGTCAAGGAGCGGATGAACCAAGTGATCGAACTCCTTAACAGACAGGTCACCGGCATGAAAGGGACCGTCAAAATCACGACCATCACTAGTTCGGTACCCAACCAAGGACTTGGCATTAACAACATCAGCCGCCAGGATCGAGATGCCTTGGTGCGCAGAGCGATGGGCACGCTCGGAGGTTTCAATCCACGAGGCCTCTCTGCTCCTGGAGCTGGCGATGATGGGGCCGAAGAAGAGCCAAATGAGCTGGAGGAACTCAAGAAGAAGATTGAGGCAGCGAACATGACACCCGAAGCACAGAAAGTTGCCGATCGGGAATTGAAGAGACTGAAGAAGATGAACGCCGCACAGGCTGAATATGGTGTGTGCAGGACCTACATTGAGACTCTCACCGAAGTCCCTTGGACGGCCGCAACTGAAGATCAATTGGGTGTTGAAACATTGAAAAGAGCAAGAAAGCAGCTTGATGACGACCACTATGGGCTTCAGAAGATCAAGAAGCGTCTTCTAGAGTACCTTGCCGTGCTCAGGCTCAAGCAAGCAGTCAATGCCGATATTGAAGCTCAGATAGCCAAAGCTAAGGACGAAGCGAAGGATGGAGCGACGCCGCCTACGGACACCGAGAAGGATGTGGACATCGACTTGGGCTCGTCTCGGGAAAACCCAGATGTCGACTCAACCAAAATCCAGATATTGCAGAGTAGGCGGCGCGTGGATAAATCGCCAATCCTGCTCCTGGTCGGTCCTCCCGGCACAGGCAAGACCAGTCTTGCCAAATCCGTGGCCACTGCCCTTGGCCGCAAATTTCATCGCATCTCACTCGGAGGTGTAAGAGATGAAGCAGAGATCAGAGGTCATAGACGGACGTATGTTGCAGCAATGCCAGGTTTGATCGTCAGCGGGCTGAAGAAGGTCGGCGTCAACAACCCAGTCTTCTTACTTGATGAGATCGACAAGGTCGGTGGTTCAAATTTCCACGGTGACCCCTCTGCAGCCATGCTCGAAGTTCTCGATCCAGAACAGAACCATAGCTTTAGCGATCACTACATCAACGTCCCCATCGACCTCAGCAAGGTACTCTTCATTGCTACAGCGAACACCCTTGACACGATCCCGCCTCCTCTCCTCGACCGAATGGAGACAATTCAGCTTTCAGGCTACACCACGGTCGGAAAACGCCACATTGCCAACCAACATCTCATTCCCAAGCAGATTATCGCCAACGCACTAAGCGCTCCGGACATCGAATTCACCGACGATGTTGTGGATACAATCATAACCTCCTACACACGCGAGTCTGGCGTCCGCAACTTGGAACGCGAGATCGGCTCTGTTTGCAGGTACAAGGCCGTAGAATACGCCGATGCCAAGGATACGTCCTCGATGGAGAAGTATAGTCCTCACATCTCGGTCGCTGATCTAGAGGAAATTCTTGGTATCGAACGCTTCGACGAGGAGATTGCGGAAAAGAAATCCGTCCCTGGTATTGTCACTGGGTTAGTCGCCTACAGCAGTGGTGGCCAAGGCAGTATCCTCTTCATCGAGGTGGCCGACATGCCTGGTAACGGACGTGTGCAGCTTACCGGGAAATTGGGTGACGTTCTGAAGGAGAGTGTCGAGGTGGCCTTGACGTGGGTAAAAGCTCACTCTTACGAACTTGGGCTGACACGTGACGCAAACGAGGATATCATGAAGAACCGCAGCGTCCACGTCCACTGCCCAAGCGGTGCGATACCCAAGGATGGTCCTTCGGCCGGTCTAGCGCATACCATCGCGTTGATCTCGCTGTTCAGCGGCAAAGCCGTCCCTCCCACCATCGCTATGACGGGCGAAGTCAGTCTGCGAGGACGTGTCATGCCCGTAGGCGGTATCAAGGAGAAATTGATAGGAGCTCATCGGGCTGGCGTGACGACAGTACTCCTGCCGATGCAGAACCGGAAGGATATCAAGGACTTGCCGCAGGAGGTCAAGGATGGTTTAGAAATCATTCATGTCAGCCACATATGGGAAGCGATGAGGCATGTTTGGCCCGAGGCGCATTGGCCGGGCGAGCAGCATCTTGCGGGGATTGAGAGCAGATTGTGATCTGATTTCAGTCAGCGGCGATGGGTTTGTACCTACACATATATTTATATTCACTTAGCGTCTTAGCCTGATGACACACGCTCTACTCTCCGAAGGAAGAAACTTGTACCCCTCGAATAGCAAATCTAGCGCAATGTGCACCGCAGCTCTCTTATACCCCAAGGGCATTGATTGGTAGACGTCCTGCACAACCAAACCAACTCCGCGTAACGAGTAGTTTATGACCATATCAACAAGAAACCTACGATCGCCGGCTCATGACACGAAAGAAAACTCCAATCGTTGATAAACACCAATGCAAATACATCTATCTCTAGCATCTTCACCCATCATTCGCGCCTGCCTCGAAGATTTCACTCCTTATTCTATATACAAAGCCTCTATCGCATGACTATTCTATGACCGATGCTCCAAGTTGGGTTCGTCTGCGTTTAGCGAGGTGTATACTTCTGGTAGAATAGCGGCCGGAGGGAAATATGGATGGACGGGCGAGCTAGGGTGTTTTTGTATGTGGGAAGGTTGGGATTGGGATGGGGATGTGGTGTAGTAGTATGGTAGCATGCCTGAATTGCAACTACCTTAGTGATACGGCAATGATAATACAACGGAATGTAATGAAGAAAGAGTATTCGTAGAATAAATCATACAAGCATACAAGCATACATACAAGCTTACACGTACGTACATAACACAAACGAGAGTTGCCAATACCTACCTACCTCCCACTCTATTCTACAGTCCAATGAAAGCAATCTCCTGTTTACTTTTTCCTTCACCCCTAGACGTATCGTAAGAACCGTCGTTGATCGTACTGGAATAGTCCAAAGTCTAGTGATGAGATGGTCAGTGAGATACTTTTTGTCGTGGAAGAAGTTCTCGTTCTCGTGCATGTGGACGGATAGTAGGGTAGATCATGAGCTGCTAGTAAGGTAGTTATCTATCAAAACGGGCGCACCTTTAGATCCTTGCGTTGCGCGCCCGCATCGTAACGATGTTCCCGTTATAGAGATGAATGCATGTTACATGATACCCTCAACGCGCACTCTCCCGACGGAAGAACGGAAAAACGCCCACTGAGATGTAAAGGTAGACGATACGTTGACGATATGCGAGGTGAGATGTTATACCTACTTTAGCGACAGCCTAACCTCATGAGGTGGTACAGCTGCTCTAAACCTAATAAGTGTCTAGTGCCTCTAGGATAGACAGGTTTAGGTCTAGATAATGTACAGTCTAGCGTTCAAATTGCCTCGTGGTAGGGGATGAAGGATGAAGTGAATATTGCCAGAGCGTCTTGAATCTACGATGGGATTGCTGCCATGCGTGAGAATGGGATTGCAGTTCTGACGCGAGGAGGGGGGGAGGTTTGTGATTTATTCAATGGGCGTGATATGATGTAACATGAGTGTCAGAAAGCGGAATGGTGGGATTTGTGTGGTGGTATGGTGGTGAAGCTATGCGTAATCGTTATGGAAAGGGGGAAAGGGGGAGGGTCGGAGAGGTGGGTTAGACGTGGTAGTGCTGTTAGTGTCTCCGATGGGAACTTTTGCGGGAAGGAGATGGCGAATGGAGTTGATGGGATGAGGGTGTAGGGGGTGGGGAATCTTTTGTCGAAAGTGAGAGGGCGGTATTGAATGGGTGGAGGGATGTGTGGGTGGAGTACTAATAATAGTAGCCGAGTGCATATCTTGTGTGTGGTTTGGAATTGATGTCGAAGGCGAGGCTGGTTACAGAGGTACTGCCTTTAGCATATGGTATGGCCGAAATTCGAAGGAGAAGCCAGATGGATTCCAGGTGTCTAAGTCCGACGTGAACAATGCTCTCGGTATCATCATCATACTGAGGTTTTTGGCCGAATGAATATTTTGGTCCCTTCCGAATCCAGATGAAGAAGACGGTCGCTGATCCACAGCACCATATAGCTACAAGTATATCTGACAAGCTAGAACGCCACCCCGGGGTGTATCATAGAGCGTGTATTCCGAAAAATCCGAAGTCAAAAGCCAGTAACGCTCACGCATTGCAGTGTATCCAGCGCCTGCAAAAATCAATTCAACCTGTAATCAGGTCAGTGCCCCCTTAGACTGGTAATGCTACTGGCATCACGGTCTGACCTATCACTCGTCCTGCGACTCGTAAACCGCTCCATTTTCGTGTCTGCTTTGCTCAGTCCCATCCTCAATTTCGAGTCTACCTTCCTCGAGACGCTACTGCCGGTTACCGTGCTGTTTTTCCGTGGTAATTCTTGCGCGCCGGTCATGCTGCGCCATAGATTTCGAGAGGCGGTCTGGGATGTGACGATATAGATGACCGCGTTGAAGAATCCCTGCAGGGGTAGCACGAGCGTTTCGGTGTAATTAAGTCCGAAGACTAAGATTTTGGGGTTGGCGATAGAGTAGAGTCGATTGATGGAGGATGGAACCCAGCAGATGAGGAGTGAACAAAAGAAGAGAAAGGCGACACGTGCGTAAAGCCAAGCTTCAGGGTTCGTTTCGCTAAGGGCATGATTCCTGGTCAAGCTTCGCACTTTGAACATGTCTGCCGTCGAAGTATTGCGATCTACTCGTGGGCGCCCAACTTCGATATTGACGCTATAAGGATCGAAATCAGGGTCCCGCATTGGCGAGGCGTACGCAAGCGGTAAGTCCTCCTTTGGAGGCATAGGGTTCGGCTCTGATGGTCGCCGAGCATAAGTCGTGACAGATATCTCTGTAGTAATAATGCCTTCGAAGGGATTCTCGTTGAAGGGGTTGAAAAGTCCTTTGAGCTCATGGCGGTTATGCCACACTTTGATGAAGGCCATGATGTAGATTCCCATGGCAAATCCAAGAGCGACCCTGTCGACGTGTGAGGAAGGAAGAAGAAATTGGACTAGAACATACGAACCACACAATGCCGTAGAGGGTTGTCACTCGAAGGAAGTCCCATCTTGCATCAACCCAGCACCATAGCTAGGTCAGGTCAGCGCAGACGAGTGCGACTTTCGACACGTACTCACCAGCGCTGGACCGTAGATCTTTCCCCTGCTTTTGGTGTTTATGAACAGGTAAGCCAAGGCCGGTACGAAAGAACATCCATAGCATGCAGCGATGTATGCCCATTCGTAGCCTCGCATACGCTGGGCTGTCCATCCGCGAAACAATGCCAGGTAGACATTGAGGGCCATGCACAATGCCCATAGTGCATCAACTCCGAGGAACCTGCTCCCTTCATCAAGACTTGCTCTTCCAATCTTGGCGGACTGGGCACTCACATCTGAATTGCCCATGCCTGGAATTGACACAACGACGACTCCTGGCCAGCAGCAGGACCATCCTCTGCGATGAGACATGCAATGTTCATACCCAAATTGCTCCATGACGCAAAGAATATGAGGCGATTGATGGGCTTGTCGAATCCTCTTCCCAGTAGGTATGTTGACAGAATGAAGACGATACCGAGTAAAGAAAAGACCGAGGTGACTCTTTCCGTAACGGCCATGGCGTTGATCTGGGATGGGGTCGCCTCCATGATGGTTGATCTTGTCGTATCAATTGGCTTGTTGTATCAACTGGAGCGCATCAAGCGTCGATTGAGGGCCTCCAACGCTGAGGCTGATGGGGTAAGTATGATGTGTCGACCATTGGAGTGCTGGCCAGCTTGGGTCACTCGAGATGGAAGGGCATCATCATGCTATATTGTGGATGCATAATGCTGTTGGGTCTGTATGGAGGACGTGTTGGACCATGAAAGACGATGCACGAAGGAAATGGAATACATGGGGGTCACGAGATATTGTGTTCATATTTGGGACTAGGTAGGGAGGAGAAAGGGACAGTGCGCCTTGAAAGGAGCTTCCATGGACGAGCCTTGCCATTCGGGGGAGTCTCATCTTGGTAGCAAGGCCAGCAGACAGGTCATGGACCCCGCTGCTTCCGGAGCTCTGTTCAATCCTACTCCCACCCAAGATGCCAAGATGCCATAAAGCTAGCAAAATCCCCCGATCGAGGACCAATGAGATTAATATCCTGCGTGATCGAACGCGAGACGGGACGACGCTCGGATCGTCGATGGCGCTGATTGTAGAAGCGCACTAATCGGAATGATGAACGTTAAGGAGGTAACTCATTTGTTGGTACAGATCGAGACGATGTCATGAGTTTAGGCTCTGACCGACAAAAGCATCGAAGGTCAGATCCTGAGCTACTCCATCAATCTATCTACTCCTTCCACCAATCATCTCACTGTGGGGTTCCGGCTAGCCGAGTGTAGTGTGAAACGGTGCCACGTTTTTGGCGTCTTTCGTCCAACTCTATCGCTAGTGCATCCTACCATCGCCTATCACTGCTCTTTCGGGATTCAGGGGACTTACTACACAGTAGGGCTGTGTGGCTGGTGATTGGCTTCCAACCTGTAGACCGTTGATGCTGCAGGAACATGTTACATTCAGGGTCCTGCATGCCCGTTTCATCTCCTCATGCAGCCATCTCTTGTCAAACACTGAGCTCTCCCTGAGACTGAGACGACCGGTGTGACCATATTCTACCTCTTATCTGACTTATCTAAACTTCCACCCCCATATGTATAATGCTTGACACACTTCTGCGCTGCCTCGACCCTTTTCTACGCCGAGGAGATATTTTCGAAGACCGATCATCATGTATTGCATACACATTGTCTGCTCGCAGACCACCCTTCGACGGTCTTAGCTCCGGTAATCTGACTTTCAGCCAGCATGTCCATCATGCTGCTGCGTTGGTGGATTCAGATAGTCTGACAATGCAGAACGTGGCAGATAAGGAACGGTCAAGTTTCTCGACTTGCCCGTTGTATCGTAGATTTCTGTCATGGAATGTTGACAATCAAAACCTAAAGTAATCGATTCAATAAGGTATCCAAAAGACACAAACGATCCCTCGGGGAAATGCCGGACCGTAATCGGCCACCATCCACGGGAGCGTTCGGGCTAGGAGAAAGTGCAAGCCACGGATCAACTACCATTAATGTACCTTACTTTCCACAAGATTGATACTTAGGTGTAAGCCTCGAGCCTGGCGGTGTCACCCGGCTAGAGGCTGTGATGTTCGTACTCGTGCCATCCACATATAGGTCGCGAGGCTAGGTACTTCTAAGGGTTTGGCGTCTTGGCCTTCCGCCAAGGAAGACCAGATCATGATTTGAATGACTGCGGTGGTGGCTTCTTCCGCCACTACCAGATAAGCGAGCGGAATCACCTATGGTTGACACGAGGACATCGAGATCTGATTTTAGCCTGAGGTGATCACTATCTTCCTGATCGTCATTACATCAGCGAGCAGAATCTTGGCAAATTCCCAATGGGAGGTTGAAGTGAGCGCAGGAACAGGAGACAATGAATTCATCTGTATGGTGGACCATGAACGCGTTGTAATGGTCTCGGTGATATATCTATGTAGAGGTGTTGCCGATATGGTGGACCTCCGACTATCAAGACGCAACTCGTAACCTCGTATCTCGTAACAATGCTCGCCACGAGTGAAAAGAAGACAGGGGTATCTGATGCCAACATTCGCTCGTGCTACCCACCCATGCACGGATACATCTCAATACCAACGCAAGCATACAATCGCCAGCACTCCTGACTTCCTTCACAAAGCCACGTTATCAGACCAGTCGGAAAGGATCATCCTCCAGCTCATCCATGATGCCAGACTTGTCAGACCCGTACATGCGCAGTTGGTTGATGCAGGTGAACTCCACATTGCCCCAGTTAGAATTGACGCGGATGGCGAACTTATCTGAACTGAAGTTGTAATTGAGTAGCGGGCCAGGTATCTTGAAGGCCTGGGCACTCTCATCCTGCCAAATGTTGTACTCCCATCGGCCAACCGGGACGTACTCCACTCCAAGGTCTCGTGGTACATGGAGCACTCTACCTTGCAGGTTTGCGTCGTGCCATAGATCAGGATAGAGACCATCAATGGCAGCGCTGACCTTGGCTCGAACCTCATCATCTTCGATGCGAACCCACAGCTCTACCTCCCTTGGCGCAGAATTCATATATCCTGTGGGGCTGGCAGCCTTTGCCATGTACTCGACCACGAACTCCGTTGGCAATATGTTTCGCTCGATCTCGATGGCGAGCTGTAGCTTGCCGCCAGAGCGAGGCGCGCACCAGCGGTCTTGCATAGGGTCATCCCAGGTCTGAAGAGCCATCTTTTGGGGTGGCGATAAAGGTAAAATAGGACAAGATTGCTTGAAAAAGCTGCTGAATGGCCATGGTTTCCAAGTCGGATCACAGATGGCAGCTGTTGGAGACGAAAGCTCAATGTCGATCCAGGCTCCAAATCCTGGGGTGAACCAGTTAATCCGATGCTGAGTGGGGGCATGGTTTGCGGATGTCACGACGTGGCGTTGGATATCATACAGACGCTGCTCGACTCGGTCCAAGCGATGTCGAAAGATGCTGTAGTCCATGTTCGTGATATTGTGATTTGTACCACTTGATGCTGAGCTGATACCGAAGTTCTTTAGCAAAGAGAAAGGAGTCATGCTGATCAGGAGGACAGCGCAGAGCCCAAGAATGGCCAACGTCAGGAAAGGAAGCTTGAGCGTATCGAATATGGCACTCCATTTGCCCTCCTCTTGGCCAAGGTCAAGACCCCCGCGACCATCGCGCACGCCTCGCGAGAACATGAACCGATTTCCAGGGCTAGGTTGGGGAAGTCGAACTGCCCAATTACTGATCGACTCTTGACCAGTGGCAGGCTGGGCGAATCTGGCGGCGAACGAACCAGACACTCGTCCAGGGTCAGCTGCGCTAGACTCATCTTCCTCGTCGACAGCCGCGAGTTGACTTGCACTGCCATAAATGGCATTGTTGGACACCTCAGCACCGAAGACTGCTTTATTGATACCTTCCACAGCTTGGTCCATGCCCAAATTTGCGGATTGATGCTGTACAGTTGCTGGTTTTCCCGCGGTGCCGTACGCTCGATTGAATGCTGGGTTTAGCTCTGGCACCTCGTCGTCTGGAAGATTGGCTGCTACAGCTGGGGACGCAGCGCGACGCGAGCCGCGGCCTCGATTCGAGCGAGTAGATGCAGTCAAGTAGGGAGCTGCAGTGGGGGGGCCAGCTCCTCCATCTGAGCGAGCTCTGGAGCCTGAGCGGAGGACACGACTAGTCCCGGAGGTAGTAGACATCTTTGCGGTGATGGAATTGATACAGAGGTGTTGTATATGATTTGTGATGGTGTGTAGAATTAGTGGGTAGATTGGGTGATCAAGAAGCAAATTCAGTGAGAGCTTGCCAGAAGCGATGTTGAAAGGTGTCAAATCGAGAGCTTGCCAGAAGCTGAGAATTAGGATTGCTAGTGCAGAATTGAAGCTTGCCAGAAGCTAGATGAAGGTAGAGTAAATGTAAGCAGCTGTGGAAGATGTTGAAGATGTGGAAAGGTTTGATGGATGGCGTTCAGAGGAAAGCTCACAAGAAATAGAAGGCGACTTGGCGCTGTTTGGAAATACGGTGGCTGGTTTCTCAAAAGAGGTGGTTGGTCTTGTAGCCTATTTGGGTTTGTGATGCTATTCACTCCTTCTTCGCCTATTATTGAATCCAGCTATTGTCCACCCAGCCAGCTCCAATTGGCCGATTCGCAACCCAAGTGGAAACCTGAATATTTGTGTTGTCGTCACCGTGGAATACAGTCCTTCCGTTGCAGCAGACTACCTTTACTCTTCGAACGAGTACTTGCGCTCAGCAATCGATCGAGGTGAGTGCTCTTCGCGGCGGCGATAGCGCTCGATCTTGTAAGATTAGGCATTTAGGATCTTTTGATACTATTATCGGAGTACTTATAGAGATACGGATAGCTAGTCAGCCTTGAAACGTGCAAGTCTGCCCGGTTGCGTACAAACGTTGTGTTGAACAAAGGAATCGCGACTTCGGGACCGCGCTTGCTAGACTGCCAAGACCAGATTACGTAGAAGGGTTCACCCCCCTTCCGGTCCACACCTACTTCTGGTTCACGCCCTCGCTTTCTACAACTACGTACTTTATTAATTTATTTCCGCTACAAGAATTATAGAACGCCTAAATGCGAGTACTTCTTACAGCAAAATTAATTATAAAATAAGCCTGGCTGAGGATCTGTTGAAGCGACAGTATTAAGGCCTAAAAGTACCCTAGAGCACGCCCGGAGCGAGACGACGGAATACGGAGCTTCAAGAGCTCCGGGCTACTAACCCCTTAGGGCTGGACCAGAAGTAGGTTTGGACCAGAAGGGGGTGAACCCTTCTAACTGGCTTCGCCTCCCTTGGCGTTTCAGATACCGTGATACCTTAGAACTAGGCAGTAGCATGCTATACGCTGTCTCTCATCCCTACACCATCCGCACAGGTTCGAAATACCTACTGCGTCATCCGAGAGTCCGCCTAGAGACACCTATAGTCAACACAATGTGCACGAGCGATGTTTTCCTTGGGCTCCTCGCAATTCTCTTCCCTCCAATCGCAGGTACCCAGCTTCAACCAATGTTCATCAAATCGTTCAACTGATTCCTTCACAGTATGGATCAAATCAGGCATCTGCACCGCTGACTCACTGATTAACATCCTCCTGTGCACACTGGGATACGTGCCTGGCGTAATCCATGCATGGTATATCATTTCCCTCTATCCTGAGCCTAGCAACTACGAGTACGAAACTATACCCAACGATCAAGGGGAAAACGGACGAGTCGCGTACTATCACGTCAGTCACCAGCCAAGCATAGAGGCTCCGAGGCAACAAGCGCTCCCTCAGGGGCAGCACCCACCACAACAGTCGCAAAGAGATTATGGAACCACACAAGGAGCAGCGGTGCCAGAAGAACAGCGAGGAGAGAGCTCCGCGGAGGGGGGTGTTCCACCGTCCTATGAGCAAGCCATAAAAGGAGATCACAAAGTGCAGACATGATTCACTGCTTTCGTACTGGGAATCAGTGGGGCCAAGATGTTATGCTCGGTACCCGTTCGTGGGATGCGACCAGAAGGCTGCAATTGAACCAACATTTTTTCTTAAGAGATATGCATCAGTATAGAAATGGTACGCTTTTATGATATTGCGAGAGTCTTCATACTTGCGACAGGCCTCGAAGCGCTAAAATCATCAATCAGAATTAGGTACTGGATAATCAAAAGAGAAGTGATTTTCGATAGCAGTCCATAGATACTTATATCGCATCAACCTATATAGAGCCTGAACACTCCAGAGAAGTCTTAAAGGGTGTCCAACCTAACTTATTAACTTGAGACAAGTCTCACCGCATCTATTTCACAGGGCTGAAGTCTGAGTCTACATCATGCTAAAAGCACGGAGGCAGGATAGTACCGCGTGTCAGAGGTTAGAATTACAGGCGGACAATTTGTGCACAGACCAACATCTTTAATCTGAGGGATTTCATTACAAAACAATATTAGATCATCTCCCCTTGTCGAAAACAATACATATACTCTTCACCCTGCGTCCTCTTTCTCTGGTTATCTCACAATGTGGTAATCATAGCACTCTTTTGGCGATGCGAAGACATATGATAGCTTAAGATGAGGAATATGGACCTCACTAAGGCTGTTGAAATCATGGGTGAGCTCAAGGGCGAAGTCAAAAAGAGGGGTAGAGAATCTATACGAATTAAATTCCGACTCTTCTCGAGCTTGAGAGCTTCTGCACCTGATTCCGACGCTTCGGATCTGGCCTGCGACCTCAAATACGTGGTCGTCTTCAACAGAAACAACGCTTTTGCATTCCAGACCCAACCCCCGTGTTTGCCAGGATTGTGGCGGAGGATCGCTTCAGCATGTGGGCTGTAAGTTCGGCAGGTGGGCCAATTGTCGAAGGTAGCATCGAGGATCTTTCAGCGTCAAGTCTTGTTGCTTGTGTCCCTACGACGTCGCACCTCTCGAATCTCAGAAGGCAGCCTTGGATGGCTATAGTGACTGCTCCGTGCACGTGCGAAGCGATACGCTATATGTCATTTTGGACATCAATGGATTCTTTACAAGAAGCGCATGCGTGCGAAGCATTAGGCGGAGCCTCAAGATATTTGCGAAGTATCACAGATATGTTGTACAGCAGCTCATAGTTGAAAGGCTGTATACTCAGACTGTTTGACTCCTATTAAGTCGCATTATCGACATGGCGCTAAGTGAATGGACACTGTCTTCAGCCCCTTCGCCATAGATGGTGCTGCTCGTGAAGATACAAGCCTTAGGCAAACGAGCTCTCGAAGTAGTTGATGCTTCTTAACATCTGCGCATTTGGCTCTCATCTGCTCTTCCAGCAATGTTCGCAGTTCTTCAACGGCCAAAGCCGGCATGAAGATCGGTTTGTTGTCAAGAGATAATTCCATATCGGTGTCACGGTATCTTGTAATTTGATGTTCGGATCAAAATTTCAAAAATCATCAACCGAGTGCTCGAGTACAGCGAATTCAGCCAGGACGGGCGGATACAGCGAAATTCCGGACACATCGGAATTTTGAAATTTGTTTTTGGAAAATCGAAAACTGAAAATCAACTTCATGAATATGAACATTTGCTTTCAGCAATCTTATATCTTATGCAGGTAAGCCCATCCTTTGCTTACAGGTTGTTCAGGTTACAATGCGTCAGCGTATTTCCGCCCCGTCTCGTGCAGTCTCGTGCAGTCTCGTGCATGTCTACTTAGTGATATAATTGCATGTCTTTCTTTATTATGACTGTTTACGACAGTCATTCTTTCATATATTCAGCTATGTAGACGTCTATGCTTTTCCTATCATTCCCGCCACGCACCTCACTGAGACAACGTGCCGACTCGCTTCGAGAATAGTTTCTATCATTATGCCGATCATTGTTAGAAGGTGAGGGATATTATGGAGCTATCTAATAGCTAATATAAGGAAAACGAACCATAAGGCAGGTTGTCGAGGTACAAAAGAGGTATACCTAATCTGTGAATTTCCTAGCATGGACGACCAGTCTCCACAGCAGCCGGATACCATAGTAGGTCTTTCAGATACGTACATGGCTCTGGAGCAAGCACAATACAGGGATGAGAATTCTGACAGAATGAGGAAGAAGACGGCTAGAAAGCTATCGGCTTCACCAAAGAAAAAGCCTACTACCTCCAAGGCCAAGTCTTCCCATTCCAGCAAAGGCAAAGGCAAGGGCAAAGTAATGGAGAAGATCCCTACCCCCGACGATGATAGCCTAAATGGTGAGATTAAGGATAGAGGCGAAGACGTGCTTGACGAGAATACTTCCGGTTCATCGAATATACATAATAAGGACAACAACTTTCCTAATGTCAAGATCTAACGTGACTGAAGAAGATAAATGAGTATGAGCCCTTATCAATCATAATGACTTGTGTAAGTATACGCCGTTCTTCGCTTACAGATTACAGAGGATCAGGTGGATAATCAAAAGAATCATAAACGAGGTAAATAGAGACGGATTTACCCCCCTTATATATCCACCAAATAACTCCATCGTCGTTACGAGGGTTTGTGGAAGGAAGTATATAGATCAATTACGTTGGTTCTTTATAGGTATGATACCATAGAAGCCTGTGACATCCTTCAGTAGCACACATGGCGACTAAACGTACGTCAGAAGTACTAAATACATCAACGTATGCAAATTAGTGTACATATTTGCCTGAAACTCCAAGAATAAGTAGGTATTCAGATTAATCGTTGAGACTTACGTTAAAATCAACTGTTCATATTCACATCGTTGAGTTTCGGTTTTCCAAAAATAAGTTTCGAAGTTCCGATGTGTCCGAAAAGTGGTTGTATCCACCCGCGGGCACGCTCAATCCAGAACGCTCGCAAAACTTTCTTGGATCCAGATATTTGCAGTTCGTGGATTGCAGTTTTCTCGAATTGTCAAGCGGTCCCCACCCATCGCCTTTCAGACCACTGGGAAGAGCAGATTGCTCTTACGCTTGGAATTGACAACGAATTAGCACAAAACCAGTCAAGGACTGCTGACTCGCTCCAGTGGTTCAAAACTTGAGAATATATATGAGGTCTGAGGATCGACCTGCCTGCGCTGCAAGCTTCGACGGTATACCAGGACTTGAGAAGTACACGTAGATACGGCTATAGAGCCTAAAGAAAAAGTCGACGAGGTGAACGACCTCAATAGTGACACTGACCGTTATCAGCACGAGGGCACTGGACGTTGCTGGTGTTCAAGATCCATGTCCTTGTTGTCTCATCTGAAATGGGGTGGGATAGCCATTGACAGAACGCAACGCTCTCTGATGACGAAGCAGGCTTGAGAGGCGCTTAGGTTTTATTGTAGCATAAGCGATGTAAGATGAATCGTAGGTGTGGCCTGATTTGAGGAATACTGATATCTAAACACACTCCCAACCAGCCGGTCTGAATGCCTCGCTCTGTGAAAACTATTGAATCAACGCCGCATACTTCTATTAATGCCCAACAAGGTCTCCAACTCCTTCTGGCCATGAACCCCATACCACAGCCTTGTTGGGCAATCTTCCGCTCAGTGGAACCAGAATCTTGAGCTTCCTCTTCTTCTCATCCACCTCTGCCACGTATATAAAGCCCATGACCGTCGCATCGCGGATACTTTCCTGAGAATCGCCCGGTTCTGCATGGACAATAGCCATGATGGAATTCTGCATCTGAAGCGAAGGTTGAACCTGGTCGAAGATGGCAGGCGTCAGGCTTTCCTCGATGGCATCTCCTGGCAGCAACGATGTGAGAAGTGCAGATGCTGAAGCAGTTTTAGTTGTGCACTCAGGTCATCGACGATATCTCTGACTCACATTCTGTCAATCTGTAAATGTTCATGAAATTGAAGTCAATCTGCTGAGTGTGAGGACTCAAAATGCTCTTGGCGTCCCCTAAGAAATATTCTCGAATCTGGGCTTGTCGGAATTGATCCAGGTAGGCTTCATCTCGGTCAACACAGCCGCCTGATTTGTCCAATTTGATTACTGTTATCGTCTCGCCTGTTGCTGTTTTCAGTCCATTGCATTTGCGAAGCATGTCACTATAAAGCCGTTCCGAACCGAGAACAACGACCACGCTAACTGAATAGATAATGAGCGACATCTTGTAAATTGTTGCATGGTCCCAGAAACTTACCAGAGAACTCGGAGATCACGTGATTGGCTACCTCGTAGCTCCCTTTGCCTTGACTGATGACTCCCGGCGTGTCAATAACGCAGCCTGTCCCTCTCGCTTCCTCATCATCCTGCAATCTGTTCATCACAGACAAAGCAAGTCTTGTAATGATGGGTTTGTAGACAGACGTTCTATCTTCCGGGTTGGCCAAACCTAAGTAATAGACTAGTGGTAACTTCGCAGGCACTGGCATTGGCCCATTCGTCGGGCTGCTACCCCAGCCTCCCTCCACATCGATTATTGAAGAAAGCGTCGCCGCCGAGAGACTTCCCGGTATGCTTAACATACTTTCCTTAGTATCAAGATTGACGGCGATGGGCTGGCGGCCGGACCTCGTGGCGTATGCTGTGAGCAATTTGACCAGGCTTGTTTTCCCTGCGTTTTCTGGGCCAAGCACCAATACTCTTGGTCCATCCTTCGCGTGTGTGAAAGCCTCGTCTCGCAGTCGTTCAAGAGCAAAGTGTAAATTCGCATAGCTAGTCATGGGGGTCTCTTCCGCAATGTATTCGACTTGGCAGTCACCAACGACCTCAATGCGACAGCCATGCCAAGTGTATATGGCTGCTTTAGTGCCCGTAAATGTATAAGGCTGCTTCTGTGCGAGCTCCGTGCCGAATAGTTCTGCGCTACCAGAGAGGAGCTACAGAATCGAGTCTCAGCGATGATGGAGTTGCAATACAGTATTATATGATGGAGAATGGGGAAATTTCCTACTTTGACTTCTACCTTGGTGCCAAAGGCCACCTCGAAGCGCCATTCGGTTCCCTCCTGGAGCTCATGCACTGCTGGTATAACATTCGTATCCACAGGTGCAGACAATTGAAGCCCTGGAATTGACATATTGGACAGAATCTACTTAGCCTGTGTTGCCAAGAGATCCAGCTCATCGGTGCTAGTCCTAGGCGTCCCGGCGCTTCGATCGCTTAAGGTACAGATCTCTCTCTGCAAACGTCCGAACTGCTACGTACTTTACTTTAGGTATCCTTTACGTTGATCCCAGGGATAGGCCAACATTTGTACTTCTGGCTCTCCAGTAGGCCAGTCATACCACCCTGAGGAGTTCTAGATTTTCGCTCGAGGAGACTTGAGCTTGTAGCATCAGGCACCTCATCATTGTCCCTGAATTCTGTCCAATCTGACAAGGTATCTTTACGAGTTCGCCACTTTAGAGTACACAGGAAGATATCAGACCACACATGACTCGCTCATTGCTACTAACATTACTTATGATTGCAATCCTTTCATTCCTACGAGTTTGGCTGATAAAGCCAGGCTATATTGGGTATCGTAATAACATTCCATTCATTCCACTAATCGCTGTGCATGCATTGTCCACTGCGCCTTACTTTTGCGTCTGTTTGTCGAGGTCGAGCCTCGAACTATCGGTATCCTCTTCCGGCGGGTATCCTCTCCCAGCTCTGTTCTCAGCGAGGCGCCACTTGTAGTACAAGTGGTGTGGGTCACGTGGGAGAAGAAAACAAAATTCCGCTCTGTCTTGTAATTTCTGTTTCAGGAGGGTTTCGCACAATGCTCGGTCCTTTTCTCGCCTTATGCAGATAGTCCTACATATCATCTCAACTCGTCCGTATTGTCGCCAGTCAGGCGAGATTACGCCCGGAGGCAAAAGCTCGTCATTCTCGGCTTCTTCATCTTCAGTGTCATCAAGGTCTGAATCTTCTACACCACGTAGACCAGCCTGGGACCCTGCAGATGACGCTTCATCCCCTGCCAAGACCTTTTCGCCTTGTTTGGCCAGATCGTGACGAGGGCAGCTGATGGCATCTAAATACTGCTCATCGGTCATTTCGGAAACAAGTTGACGTGCATCCTCTGGATCTTGATAAATGAGATTCTCATCGTAGATGTGATATGACTCATCCTCCTGTCAGGGATCAGTAGGACGCTTAACTTTGGTAAGACAGTGCGCTTACGTCTTGGTCGATCCATGCCAGACGCTGCCAAGGCTCATCTCTCATCGCCTTGAGGAGCTTAGCCGTCTCACTCATTCCTCCATACATGTCCGAGTCATCGTTGCTCTCTGCCGATTTGACGGCCATGTTGACAGCTTGAGCTTCGTTAAGATCGAACTTAGTGATGGCTCTCTCTTCCAAGGCACGCTCCTGGCGGTACACAGACTTGTCGGATGCGTGAAATGCATCGATATGGCCGAATTGAGGACGAAGTTGGACCATCGCATCGAGTTTGGTCCACGTGCACATATCTGCGAACAATTACTTCAAGGTCCATTCGTCAAGATTGCAGCAGCGACGCTAACCTCCTCGAAAGGTTGCAGACATGTATATAGGATCGCCGTCCTTGAAGGGGACAATTCTGCCTCCCAAAGTGATTTTGTTCATCACGTAACCCTTATTGTTAGAATCATTGAATTTCTCTAAGAGCTTTTCGGGTGGCGGCCCATCATGTGGGAACTCTCTTCGATCATCTTTGACAGCCCGTGGTCCAACTCCAAATCCACCACCAAGACCATATGAGCCACCCTGCTGTAGAAGCTGGCTACTGCGCAAAGCTTCCCCATACTCAATACCTTTTTCTTTGTCGAAGTTGGAGTGAATATTCATTGGGATATCCAGCTCCACGAGGCCACATTTTGGCTTGATCCGTAGCTCGAGAGGCTTTTGACCTGTTGCAGCACGATATTCCTGGCCAAAGTCGCGATTGGGATACTGTAATAACAATGTGCGCTTTTTGGATTGATTGAGGAGTAGTTTGTATTCTTTCAAAATTGGGTTCAACTTCTCATGGCCTTGAAGCATGGCCTTGACCTGGATTTCGGAGGCGTTTGCAGGATTATGGTTTGGATGGTGGTCGTAGTAGCCCAGCTTGGCCCATTTTGCGTAGACTTCACCTTGCCCTACGCTGGAGATACGGTCTTGTTGATCATCAGGGGCAGCGGTCGAGTCCAGTCCATCGGCGACACTGACTTCTGTGTCCTGCTGGACTTCAGGAACTGTGCTCTTCTTCCGCCGTGGCATTTGAGGGGCTGTGGCCTCCGTAGCGAAATTTTTGGCTGTCCAAAGTTGAACGCATTTTAGATGTGCGGGAGCATTCCGCGTTCATGCAGCCCGATTTGCTTGTATCATTATCTTTCAGCGCGTTGTGCGTGTCACAACGTGTTACTTGTACATGGTTTGCTACTGATCAGCACCTAGATATCAGCGCTACAATCTGCTTGGCTCTCAGGGAGCATGGCCTACCTAGCTCCTATACATCGACCTACCAGCGTGAGACACGCATTGAAGCTCAGTCTCCTGGCCCCCGAGGAAGAATGCCTGGTCTTGGCCAAGGCCAATACACTCGAGATCTACAGTCAAACGCCAGATGGACTGCTTCTATCTTATACTCGAAGCCTCTACGGCAAGGTCACAATGCTGGAGAGACTACGTCCTCCTCATTCAGACCTGGATCACCTCTTCGTTGGGACAGATCGATATATGTACTTCACGGTCTCGTGGGACTCACATAAACGGCGGCTTCGGACAGAAAAGACTTACCAGGACCAAGCAGACAAGACATCAAGAGATTCTCAAACGGACGATCGATGTCTAATTGACCCTACAAGACGGTTTATGGCACTCCTCCTGTTCGATGGCATTGTCACTATCATACCAATATCACAACGAATCAAGAAGAAATCCGTTAGTGATTCGGGGTTGCTCGGCGACCCTGTGCCCGCAAGGATTTCGGATCTCTTTATCCGGTCTGCAGCGTTTCTATATCCACAGACAGGAGATGGCGAACGGCTGAGGATTGCCCTACTCTATGAGGATAGTCAACAGAGAGTATGTCTGAGCGTACGGCAACTGGATTATGCTGCTGGCGGTAGCGGCGAACCTGGTAGCGCGGACCTTGACAATGTGATTGGGATGCGCGAGGATATAGAGTTAGGAGCTAGCCATCTCATACCTGTGCCGGCACCAGCGTGTAAACCTCCCCGTTCCTGAGCTGAAATGTACACTGACAATTGCCAAGATGGTTTACTTGTGCTTGCGGAAACCTCTATAACCTATTATGATGATGTTAATGGGGACGTCTTGAGCAATCCTTTAGAAGTTGCGACTCAATTCGTGGCGTGGACACAGATTGATAGTCAGCGGTGGTTAATAGCAGATGATGTTGGCAAATTGTACCTGTTAATGCTCTTACTTGAAAATGAAGATGTGGTGACAGGCTGGAAGCTCGATTCGATCGGGGTGACATCCCGGGCTTCGGTGTTGGTCTATCTTAACGACGGCTACATGTTTGTGGGCTCTCACCAAGGAGATTCCCAGGTCTTGAGAATTCAGGAGCAGGGCGTCGAGATAGTACAGACAATCTCGAACATCGCCCCTATTTTGGACTTCACCATCATGGACATGGGAAATCGTGCTGGCGAAGGTCAGACGAATGAGTACTCTTCAGGGCAGGCAAGGATAGTGACTGGCTCAGGCGCTTTTCAAGATGGGAGTCTTCGAAGTGTCCGAAGTGGTGTTGGGTTGGAAGATCATGGCTCGCTAGGCAAAATGGATCATGCCACTGACCTCTTTTCTCTGAAGTCAAGTAGTGCTGGTGATACGGTGGACACTCTGGTGGCGTCTTACATTGGCGAGACTAGAGTGTTTATATTTCGAGCAGACGGAGAAGTGGACGAGAGCGCTGACTACAAAAGTTTCTCTTTATCCGAAGCAACTCTTCTTGCAGCTAACCTTCCCAATGGTCGACTTATTCAAATCACAGGCTCATCTGTTCGTTGTATCGATTCGGAGAATGGTATGGTTCTCTCGGAATGGTTGCCATCTATCGAGCAAGCAATCACGGCCGCATCAGCGAACAATTATAGCCTTGCATTATCAATCGGAGGCCTTGAGGCCGTTTCTTTAGACGTTACGAGGAACCTCGAAGTCAAGGCAAGACGACAATTCGCAGAAGAGGGCCAGATTGCTTGCATTCACGTTCCTCAACTCCCTTCAGCCATATGTATAGCAGGGTTTTGGCAGAGCGCAGCAGTATTGATTCTCAACATTGACACCCTAGAGACTCTGCAAAAGGTTATTGTCAGTGATGACGCAGTTTCAATCCCTCGCTCTATACTACTCGCCCCAGTCTTGTTCGGTCAATCGCCTACATTATTCATCGCGATGGCTAATGGCGAAGTTATAACTTTCGCGCTCGATCTTGCAACTTCTGCACTCTCCTCGAAGAAGGTTATGGTCCTCGGCACTCAGCAAGCAACCTTCAAGGCACTGCCGAGAGCTGATGGTCTTATCAACGTCTTCGCTACATGTGACCATCCGAGCTTGATCTATGGCTCAGAGGATCGTATAGTATACTCTGCAGTCACTGCTGAAAATGCATCTAGTGTCTGCTCATTTGACTCCGAAGCATACCCTGGCGCTATAGCCATAGCTACTCAGGACGAAATTAGAATTGCGGTTGTCGATACGGAGCGCACTACGCATGTTCAAACACTGCAAGTAGGCGAGACGGTGCGGAGAATAGCATACTCTACAAAACGTAAAGCCTTTGGCATTGGCACCATACATCGGTCATTATGTCGCAGCCGAGAAGTTGTCAAGAGCCATTTCAAGCTGGCAGATGAGGTCCTTTTCAAGGAATTGGATACCCATGCACTGAATGAGGAGGAGCTTGTCGAAAGCGTCATCAGAGCAGACGTTCGTGAAGACTCGGGCGAGCTAGTTGAACGTTTCATTGTTGGCACGGCGTACCTGGATGATGACCAAGACGACTCGATACGCGGGAGGATCATTGTCTTTGCTGTCACCTCCGAACGCAAACTCAAAGTCATAACCGAATTACCTGTGAAAGGCGCCTGTCGAGCATTAGGCGTAATAGCCGGCAACATTGTCGCAGCGCTGGTCAAGACGGTAAATCTTTTTCTCTTGTGTATCCATCGCTATATACGCATCAGCTAATGCACCTCACAGGTCGTCGTCTATGCTCTCGAAAATTCCCACCTCCGCAAGCTCACCACTTACCGCACCTCGACCGCCCCCATCGACCTTTCAATCCACGCGCCAACGTCTCAAATTGCAATAGCCGACCTGATGAAATCCGTTTCCATTTGCACCTACACGCCCGGTCAAGGTGGTGTTGACCCCACGTTAGCAGAAACCGCCCGCCACTTTCAAACGGTATGGGGCACGGCCGTCGCTCATGTCGGCGAAGGCACGTGGCTAGAAGCCGACGCCGAAGGCAATCTGATGGTGTTGAAGCAGAACGCGGCCGGGGTGACTGCGGACGATAGGCGGAGGTTGGAAGTCGAGAGCGAAATGCGATTGGGGGAGATGGTCAATCGCATCCGGTCTTTCGAAGTCGAAATCGACGCCAAGAATCCTGCGCCCGTCACCCCGAAAGCGTTCATGGGTACGGTGGAAGGGAGCATTTATCTCTTCGGGCTCATCGCGCCTTCTCATCGCGACTTCCTCATGCGTTTGCAAGCCGGTCTGGCACCATTGGTGGAGAGCTTGGGTGATGTTCCTTTCAATACGTATCGCGCGTTCAAGAATCAGGTTAGGGAGGCCGATGAGCCGTATCGATTCGTGGATGGTGAATTGATTGAGGGTTTCTTGACTCTTCCGGCTGATCAGCAGGAGGAGATTGTGCGGGGACTTGGAGAGGTGGGGAAGACGATGGGTGGGGCGGAGGGGGTGAGGGAGTTGGTGGAGGGGTTGAGGAGGTTACATTGATGATTTGATGATTTGGCGTCTTGAAGTTCTGCGGCATGATGGAACGGATAACGAGCATTGGAGCATCGCGTGGATATTGTATAGGTTTGTGGTTCAATCAAGAGACTTGGTATTTACAAATGTTGATCCTCCACCAGATCCAACAGCCTTGCTTTTCCAACAATTTAGGAGAAAACTGTATCAGAAACCTCGCTTGTAAGTGATCATTTGTTTCAAAACATATTACACGTCTCAACAACTATGGGTATCATACACAGCGTTCCACATTGCTCAGACGAGCTCCTTCAGTATCTTGATGACATTCCTGATGCCATGTAAAAGATTGGTATCTGGGCCTTGACCAGGAGTCCATTCGGCGTGGGCGAAGTCGATGAGCTTTACGCTCTGAATGGCTGGAAGGCTGATACCTTCTGCTGAGTCTTCGTCGTCATCGACAGTTTTGTTATCGTCGGTAGCTTCCGTGCCGTTCCTATTCGTGATTCCATTGGCATGTGCTGTCTTGTGCTGGAGATCATTGATGACGTCTGCCTCGAGCGTAAAGGCCTGGCTGAGAGATTGTGGTTCGCCTTCGTACACGAAGAGGAGACTCGCGGAGTACATCCTGCTTTCTTGGTTCTCGATGACGGCTTGCATTGCTTCGAGGTCGCTGATGAACCTTCTGATTACTTTTCTGATCGGGCCTGTTGCCCTGGCTTCCTTGTCCAGCAGGAAATAATCTCCAAAGCCTTCGTCTACATTCTGAGCAGTGAAGCTGCGGCCGTACATCTTGTCGTATAGGTTATACCCATCAGACGTCACTCCTTCTTTGTCATTGTTCGGGTCCGCATGGTAGGTCTTCATACCAGCAATGCGAAAGCCGAGAGGCTTGCTCGTGGTTTCTCCCGCGACTTTGTCCAACTTCACTCTCTTTTCCATCGGAGCGTCGTCAGCCCACAGCCTTGCGCCAAGTTTGACATCCAGAATGTTGGGCTTCTTGTAGCCATGTGCAACATTCCCTAGCACGATAGCCAGATCTGTCTGTATCTTCTCACCATTCGAAGGTGCCCAATTATTTGCAATGACCGTTGTGATGCCATTTCCGGACACTGCCGGAAGCTCGGTAGCTGTCTCGCTCGGCAAGAGAGTCGCTCCGTTTGCCTGAGCTATAGCACTGTCTGCCCCAAGTGTAATTTTGCCTAGAAAGGTAGGGATATGGGGAAGGAAGTCACGATGGGCGGAGGTAGACTCGTAGAAATCGATCTCGGATTGCTTGCAAGGCTTGACAACAATTTCACCCGAAGGGCTTGACAGCACACCATCACTGAAGCATATCTGTTAGTAAACGTGCAGCCCATTTATGGAACAATTTCAATACTTACTGGCCTGCAGCGACATTGTTGAAAGCTATTAGCTGGGACTTCCGGAAGGATTTGCTCGCCGCCATCTTCAGAAGAGGAGACGAAGTGATTGATTACATGATATGAAGCATTGTAGAATGAGGACGGTTCCCAAGACTTTTAAAAGCCATGAGTATTTTTGGGTGGCCGACTCCAGGCCACGTATGTTCATCTGGTAGCCTCACTTTTGGGCAAACCCTCCCAGGATTCGACGAAGCAATCCGAAACGCCGAGAAATCGGGAAGTTTCAAGGAAATTTGGGCGGGAGCTAGCGGGTAAGGTAAGGTAGATCTATCGATATCTGGCCGCCGTATACAGTCTAGTGCCATATGTATCGCATTGCTAACCTTAAGGGGCGGCAATCCCCCTGGCCAATGGTGCGTCTGGGGCAGAAGATTGTAATGGTGGTGAGAGAGATCAATTCCCCTGCTCATGTTGTTGCTTCTCACTTGCAAGTGAGTCTCGAAAGGATGCCGCATAGTGTTGACATGGAATTTTGTGGTCGAATACGTGGGATGCGCGATAGGTCTCGCATATTCTAGCAAACAACACCGATCAAACCCTGACTTTTGTCACCGTCAAAAAACCCAACATCGTCGCTTTTCCTGATCTCTAGTATCACGCACATGCGTACACTGAGGGATGCACATAATGTGGTGCCTTGAATACACACCACAGTGAATTTGGCGGAGGCCTCGCAAGCCATTATCGTGAGAAGGTATTGAATGACTTCACTTTGTATCTCGTTGTCTGCTATTTGAAGGGTCTCAACTCTTGTCTTTCGTGTTCCCTCATCGTCGCTCAATATCTCATACCTTTTCAGACCCGGCTAGCCATCTCGAGCCTACGTGGTACATTGATCCCGCAGATCGACCGTCATGGCTGACGAGGAAGATGGTATCAGCCCAGATGGCATGGAGTTACCAGCAATGAACGCGATCGACCCCAAGCCTGTTGCGACCACAAGCGTAGCCTCCTCCATGGAGAATGTTGCTACTGTGACGGAGCCTAGCGCTGCCAAAGATGACAAGATGGTCACGATTACAGAGCCAGCCAAAGAGGCAGCATGTGATATTGATCTCACGACTGAGAAATCAAATGCCGAAAAGGATGCGGACGAGCTTGACGACGAGCCGGAGAATGGCAACATCCCTATGGAGATGGGAGTTGGTAAAAAGAAAAAGAAGAAGTCCAAGCCAAAGAGCAAGCGAGGGTTGGTAAGTCTTCAATTCAGTCGTGATTCGTGAAGTCCATGACTGACCCCGTGGTGCATTCACAGAACGCACCAACCGGGTTCGAAGAATACTACGTCGACGCTCCACTTACACCAGCCGAGCATAAGGAAGAAAAGAAGATCTATGACCCGTAAGTCGAATACTAATTTGACCATATCCTTGAGACCTCGCTAAGCTCTACTACAGATCGTATCGATTTACTCAGTAGGATTATACTAATGCAATCCGATTGATAGACTCCTAATTGATATATGTGTAGGCGGATTGAGCAAGCTATCCAGCGCTTCGTTGCCAAGCGAAAATTCGATGCTGAGGGTACTACGGTATTCGACAGATATCTCGTGCACGGAGGTGTCAAAGGAGGTATGTGATTGTTGAAGTTATTACCTCCCTGGTGGTTCATGTGGCCGAGAACGCACTTCAGATCAGTGGCCCAGACTTGACCAAGATCTCCATGATATGACATTCCGTGTTGTTCAACTCATCACATTGAGTGATGGATACTAAATTAAAATCTGCACAGGGCCGAAAATGTTTGGAGGTCTTGATGCAGAAACCCTGAGCACGAGGAGCGCTGCAGAGATTGCAGAGTTGGCCGCGACCCATTATGTGGACCCCAACAAAGTGGATGCCTTCGACTCCACACATGTTGTGGACTTTGAGGGATGCCTCGCATCGTTTCTGTAAGCAAGCTCTATCTGAACGAGGAAACATACTGACGACCACAGATCTGGAAGACTCGCTGATCGATATAATCTCCCCAGCGAGGACAAGGTCAAGTACCTTGTCGGGATATTACGCAACTTCTTCAATTACCTTTTACATCACGATGTCTGTCCCGAGTATATCGACCAAATCAACGCCGCACGTACTCTCTGTGACATGGCCGCCAATGAAATCGTATGTGTTTGTCAGTGCGTTTGTTTCTGATAGGGTGTAGCATGAAACAAATTCTGGGACATGTGCTCTCTCTCTACGGCAAAACAATTACTTCGGCACCTCATGTTCTCTGACATGGTTTTATACAATAGGCAATGCTGACTACGAATTCACACAGTGGAACATCACAATCTTATCATCTCTCTTGCCTGGCGAATTCAACATGGCCTGCTCCGAGATCTTCGGCGGATCGTATCAAGGGATGTACTCCACTGATCGGGCTTGGATGGGAGAAGTGGAAACAGAATGCAACGCAGGCGTCAGCCCAGAACGAGCCCGCAATGTCTTCAAGATCGGTCTTGCCGCAAACGCAAGCGACGAGATGTTCCCCAAGTACCGGCAGCAACTGGGCGAGCGGACTTGTAAGGTCACAAGTGTCAAGGATGTTGGATTCGAAGTCACCGAGATCAATTTCGCCAATGAAACTGTCCTGGACCTCTATGGAGAACCGCAGTGCGCAGGTCTAAAAGCTATAGGCAAGATGAAGGCCAAGACCTGGTTCAGCCCACACGCCCCGGAAGAAGACCTCACCGAAGAGGAAGAAACTTATCTCAATGCCAATCCACCAGCATCGAAGACTTACGAATTCTGGGTCGAAGAAGAGATCCTGGAGAAATGCGCCGTGGGCATGAAATTCGAAGCAACGGTCAGGGAGACAAGCTTCGGACTTACTTACTTTGACGCTTTTCAGGGTGTACACTGCTCCTTTTATAAGATGATCCCCAATGAACTGATGTCGGACTGGAAGGAAATAGAGAAGGTGTGGCTACCCATGAGAAAGAAGAACATGCTGGGCGGTAGTGCCGAAAGTGGAGACGAGGAGGAAGGGCTCAAGAATGGTGAAGAAAAGGGACAAAAGACGAGCGTACACCACGAAGAGGATCCCACAGAGGCTCCCACAGAGAACGGCATAGCAGTAACGGCTACTGGCGCTGAAGCCGAGGATTACAAGGTCAACACAAACATCGTTGCCGCTGGATATGACGATGAATTTGAGGAAATGGCTAAGGATGGAGCCGAGATCCAACAAAGTAAAGAGAAGGCGGAGGACATGACAGAAGAAGGTTTCGGAGTTGAAGTACGGAAAGTGGGAGTAGAGCTGACGCAGGTCGCTGGGAATTCCGATGCAGTCGTCCAGGAGATCTTCGATGTCAAGCGCACGACTGAGCCGCAGTAGGCGATGAAGGAACAAGTTGAGGATAAGACGAAGATTGGCGAGTGATCAGCTTCAATGTTGGGTTGTGCTTGCTTTAGATTCTCCGGCTAAGGGACCATGAGCAATTTGCCCATAGTTTTCCGGCCCTCAAGATCCTGTCACTTCCGTTAGCCAATAAGGGTTAAGGGACCATTCCTGGACTCACAGTATGTGCCTTTGCGACATCCTTTAAAGGGTATATATTATGAATGCACGTTTTGAAGCCTGATTCAGTCATGAATTTCCACAACCTCTCTGTATATGTTTCGAACTCCTCCCGCGTGGCAATGTAGTTGAAGAGCGTTGGCCTAAGGACCTTTGCATTCTTCAGCGTCAACCTCCTGTATGCGGTTAGCATTCTGTATCGATTTCTGGGTTAAATATCAGAGGGTACTTACGAAATAGCAAAGGGCTCGACTGCCCCGCTAGCATTCCCGAAGCTTGCCAAAGTGCCCTTCCTTGCGAGGACACTCAGACTACGATCGAAAGTGCTCTTCCCCACGCCGTCAAAAACTGCACTAACTCCTTTCCCATTCGTACACTCCAGCACCTTTTCTTCCACCACGTTCGGCCCCTCGACAAGAACAACATCCGCTCCATTCTCCTTTGCTACCCCGACCTTGCCCTCACTTCCCACTGTTGCAATCGTATGTGCGCCTTTCGCCTTCAAGATCTGACACAGCCAACATCCCACACCACCAGATGCAGCGGTGACTAAGATCCAGTCGCCCTTTTGCACTGTATACGCTTCTTCCACGAGCGTGATTGCCGTGAGTCCTTGCAGTATAGCCGCGCAGGCATCAGAGGAGGAGATGGAGGAGGGGATTTTGATTGTTTTGGCGGCCGACGCGGCGGTATATTCGGCATATCCTGCAGATCCCATCCATACGACGCGATCGCCGGGCTTGAAGTCCGTGACCGAAGGACCGAGGGAGACTATGCGACCGGCGGCTTCTTTGCCGAGGATCTCTGGCTTGGGCGATGGATAGAGGCCGGTGCGGAAGTAGGTGTCGATGTAGTTGATGCCGATGAAGTCGTTCTTGATGAGGACTTCGCCTTCTTTGGGGGTTGGGACTGGGAGATCGGTCTGGTATTGTAGGACTTCTGTTCCGCCTGTCTTTTCGATGAGGATGCCCTTCATTGTCTTTGGTAGCTCGGTGGTGGAGGCCATCGTTTTGTTTTCAACGATGTGTTTGCGGAGAATGGATGGTTAGGAGGTCATTATGAGTGATTCAGAGGTCTTTCCTGTAGAGATGAAAGACACCCATGGAGGAATTCCATCATTGGTATCAGATAGCTATCGGTCCCATGTGATTATGTAAACGAACGGAAGGACGACATTGGGTCTACCATGCCAGGATAGCGGAAATAGACCTCGGATCTTGATCGGCGTATGGGGTGGGGTAAGGATTCCTTGCAGAGAAAACTAAAGTAGTCCTAAGACTGACTAGATCTTACACTAGTGAGATAAGGTACCTGAGTGTCGGAACGCCGGAGAGCGCACCGAGAAAGACCATCAGCTGTCGGGTAGTCACCACGACATCCAATTGAGCTTCAGATATTACTGCAACAATGACTATAGGCTCGGTTCTCATCACGGGGTAAGTATTTCTTCCAGCTACATCTTCTTTTGCAAAATGCGCTACTGACTGGCTGTCAGAGGATGCGGCTACGTTGGCTCATTTACCGCTCTTGCGCTGTTGACGGCCGACTACAAGGTCGTGATCGTGGATAATCTGTACAACGCTTCGAAAGAAGTGATCAATCGCATCGAGCTCATCTGCGGCAAGCGGCCTGAATACTTCGACATTGACATCAGGAAAGAGGAGGACTTTGACAAGGTCTTCAAGGCGCATCCAGACATTGACAGTGTTATACATTTCGCCGCTTTGAAGGTAGGCTGAAAGGTGCACATGCACCATATTCACTGAATTTTTCCCCAGACCAGCATCGTAAATAGCGGGGATTCCAGATCTGTGCTAACAGTCCCAAGGCTGTAGGCGAGTCTGCTGAGATTCCCTTAGAATATTGGCGGACAAACGTGTATGGCACTATTTGCCTACTGTCCTCCATGACCCGCAACAATGTCTCCAACATCGTCTTCTCCTCCTCTGCCACCGTCTATGGAGATGCTACCCGTTTCGAAAACATGATTCCCATTCCAGAGAGCTGTCCCATAGGACCTACAAATCCGTATGGCCGTACAAAAGCCGCCGTTGAGTCTTTGATCACTGACCACGTCGAAGCTCAACGTAATAACCTTACAAAGCAAGGCAAGAGTGGGGAACACTGGAATGGAGCACTGCTGCGGTACTTCAATCCTGCAGGGAGTCACCCGAGTGGATTAATGGGAGAGGACCCTCTAGGTGTACCATACAACTTGCTTCCTCTGCTCGCGCAAGTAGCAATTGGGAAGAGGGACAAATTGCTGGTATTTGGAGATGGTGAGGCCCCAAACCCTTACTATGGAAGCGTATATAAAAAATGTATGCTTACAGAAGTCATTGCAGACTACTCTTCCAAGGATGGCACCGCCATTCGCGACTACCTCCACGTCCTCGACCTCGCAAAAGGCCATTTGGTTGCCCTCGATTATCTACGCGAGCACCACCCCGGCGTGCAAGCCTGGAATCTGGGCACTGGAAAAGGCAGCACTGTGTTCGAGATGATCAAGGCGTTCAGCGAGGCTGTGGGTAAGAAACTACCATACGAAGTCGTTGGTCGGAGAGCCGGCGATGTGCTAGACCTTACAGCGAACCCTAAAAAGGCGAATACCGAGTTGAAGTGGAAGGCTGAAAGGACGCTGTATGATGCATGCGAGGATCTGTGGAGATGGACAAAGAACAACCCACAAGGGTACCGACAGGGCCCGCCCAAGGAGCTTCTGGATAAGTTGAAAGAGGATCAGAAGGCTGGCAAGCCCATGGCCTGATAGTCACATGGAACCAGAAGTCGGCCTTGCGCACATAGCGATGTGATGTAGGCTACAACCAATAGATAAACGTTTTCGCTTCAATCTAACATCCATTCAAAATTCAGAACTCGTTACGTTGTGGCGTGATTTTATAACATAGTACCCAACAGAATTCCAGCAAAGCCGACCTCGTTGGTCAATTGTCAAGCCCGATCCTACTCTACGGTGTGCTTGCATCGACGAAGTCTAGCAGCAGCTGACGATTTGGCAACAGAACTTCACCATGCTTTGTAGGTAGGTGCGGGATTTGCCGTCCAACAGCGGGGTGGGGGCCCCTGGATATCTACTGAAATCCCGCAACCTGCCATCTCCAACTCAGCCTCTATGCCATATGGTGCTGTTCTCGAAATACGGGAGATGGTCAACAGCTGTCGGCTGAGGAATACTCCTGGGCTGCGCTGGAGGTTGATCTTATCCAAGACATAGCCTAGCGACCGATAGTGTCCTAGGCCCTTCGTCCCTTGAAGATCCATATGCAAGGATAAAAGCCGGCAGCAAAACCCATTGTCCAGTATGGACCCCATAAGCCCCATTGCCATCTTCTACAACCCGTTCCGGACACTTGGAAATAGGTACCGGCAATATCACTTTGATGGGAATGATGGCAGACTAAATCAACAGCGTCTACCCTTACCATCCGCGAAAACATCAGTTCGAGCGGATACTCCAAGGATATATGGCCAGTTGTTTTCGTCTACAGAGACCCAGGACGGCGTCCCTGCTACTCATCAGTCGGCGGCCGTAAACCCTAGCACTGAAGAGCCGGTGGCACAAATTGATGAAGAGAAGTCGTCAATACCGCAAGCTGAAGCTACCTCTGGGCGGAAGCTACCCCTTCGTTGTTTAAACCTGCTTCAGTGGAAATCAATCATTTTCGGAAAACCCTTACAAAATAGGGAGACTTCTGAATGGATTCAAGATCATCGCAACGAGGACCCCATTGCCATCCGGACGAGGAAAGTGGTAGTAGCTGAATATGGCAATACGGATAAAGTAACAGGAGGTTGTGCTAGTGTTTCAAGTGCAAGTGCAGTATGATCTCAATCACTTACCATATGCTAGTCACCGCCGAAAGTATTCGCCAAAGTTGGGACAATCCCGAGTACTCCATGATAGAAGTCCCCGGGTACGCTGTGGATGAAAATGATGAACAACCAAGTAGAAACTCATCTTCGCTAACAAAGGCCATGGAAGATGCATTGCGTAAGGTTCGTAAAGCGTCAATTAAATCTGTTGGTCAAAACTCATGCGGACAGTTTATGCCTCAACAAGGCACATCGAATCTAAGAATATTGTAAGCGAGTCATCGCCAACTCCTAGGAGAAGATTGCTGAGCTGAAAAGTCACATTCAAGATGACCGAGAAGCATTCTTGTCCCTCGGCCAAGCCTTTCATATGTCATTCAATGGGCACAGAAACAATTTCCGCGCCTGGGCAATTGGGCCAAGTCAGCCTTTCCAAAACAAAAGGCAGCACCACTTGCTTGAAGAGTATGTTGGTGACCTCTACCCGATGCAGACTGTTTTTTGGAGACCTGAGCGGACCGGTACCGGCACCGGCATCCGCACTGCCTTTGGCATGGAGTACCCCGTTCTTCGCCTGCCCAAAAGAACTCCAGACCTTGAGCGGGATGTCCTACAAGGAAAAGGTGATCTTCAGCGAGACGACGTGTTGTCATTACCAGAAATGTGTGAGCAGAGACTCTCGATATATATCCAGCTCAGGAAAGGTACACTCAAACCTCACAATCTTCCAGACCCAGATCTAGGCCTCGATGAGAACACTATAGTCATTCTCGATTCGATGCGCAAAAGTCTGATCAGTGAGGAGCTTTTGGATGGATTAATACCTTGGCAAAGTCTGATGTATAACGCTGACGTTGAAAATCCTTTGGTCGGTAATCCGGTCTTGATTGCCGCTGTTAGGCATATATTCGACGCTGTCTCTGCGAAGTGGAGTGACTACATACTCTCCTGGCTCAATTACGTTGCCGCTCTTGAAGAACGAATTTATAGTCAGCCAGCTGACGACAAATATTCGCCATTGTTGTGGGGAGCATCTAAGAGGCTGCAACAAGCGGAAAGACTGCTTAAACTTCACGTCCTTTTACTTGAAAATGTACAGCATGAACTAATCGATATCACCGGCCCCAATACGATGGAACCAGACTGGCTACGTCAGAATCGTAAGGAATTCGCGAGGCTGAGCAGCGAGGTTGAGGAGTCATTGAGGAAGCCTGTCGCTCAGATGGTAGATCTGGTAAATTCTCAACACGCTGGCTGTCTGACCTCGGATTAATCTCTTGTCTTTACAGATGTACAAGTCAATCGCAATTCGTGACGCACGCCAATCTCTCGAGCTCAACACCAGCTTATGGCGACTGAGCTGGATAACTTTTATCTTTCTACCACTAACTTTCCTGGCCGGAATTTTTGGGATGAACGTGTCGGAGATGCACTCGAATCCACCCTTGAAGTGGTAAGTTCTGATCATTATAACATGGCTACGCTTACGGGTATCAACCCAAGGTATTTCGCTACTGCTGTGCCCTTGGTAAGGCGATATGGATCCACGACATTTGAGCGGCACCAAGGCTGACCTTCATAGATGGCCTTGGTCATGACTGTGTATTTATCTGCAAGGAAGATGATGCGTAAAGATATCAATATTACTCAACCGCGTTTTCAACAGTCTCCAGTTAATTTTCGAAACATGTAACCTACCGAGTCCACGACATGCAACTTTACTAGCGATATACAGCAATATGTTCGCCAATCATCGCTATACAGCAAAATGCCGAAGCGTTGCCAATACGCCGCTGCAGACATGTATCGGTGTGGCAAGCTTTGCTAGTCTACCGTGGCACTTCCCTGCCAAAAAAACCCCAAAAAAGAGTTGCGAACCTCAGGATCGAATGACCGACTCTACAGGGTAAAGTGGTCACACTGACACAACAGTTGATCTAGAGATATCCGCAACTCTTTTCTGGGAAATTTAATAACCTAACGTTACCGAGAAGGAACCCAACGGGGGTCGAACCGAATCGATCTCAACACCGGAATGGGAAGTGACATCTTCGCTCAACCGTTTCCGGATGATGCAGCAAGCTTGCCACTAGGCCATTCCACCTGTTGCCCACTGAGGATCATGGTCTTATTTTGACATATATTTTCTAAGCTACTCAAATACTAGTCTTATAATATTATTCAGTATTGACTCTCCTCTCAACAGCACGACGCTATTTGCGTCTCCCCATCGCAGCAACGCCACGAAGATCGTACCTTGACCTAATGGCAACACTTATACCCCTGGCGCGCGTCCACCGCAGATGAGAAAGTGCCGATGCAGAGACCTTAGTCACCGTACCCATCTCTCAAGAGCTCCAATCTGTTCAACGCCAACTGTCAGGGACTGGAATGGATGGTCGGAATGACGTTGGATTGTATTCACAGTATGAAGAGAATAAAAGCTATGGTGTTGCAACATGGGTATAGCCGCTCGACCTAGTCCTATTGTAATTTTCTGATACCAAAAGTACGTAGCATCCAACGTGCCAACCAAAGATGACCTTGATAAATTGTCGTTACTACTCCGCAAACGCTTGCGCCACCCTGCGAACGTCGCTGATAATGAGAAAAGGTTAGGAACTGTGTTTATAGATCCCCACTAAAGTCCTTTTAATTTCACGTTGCGCTGCAAAGATTGAATTATAAAGGAAGGAAGGGGGCCTCAAGAGTATAAGGTATACAGCAGTGGTATCTGTGATTGACTCAGTGATAAGTCGCATTGTGGGCAAGATTCATTCACACCAGCAAAAGTTTTGGACCTGAATGCGTAAGTTCATCCGAAGGGAATGTGTACGGCCTTTGTAGGCCCGGGAAGGGCGGCGAATCTTGAAGTTCTACCCTGACCATGATTCACGACTTCGCTTCGAATGACTGTTTGGTATCGGTAAGGCATCTACAATCTTAAAATTTCAGCTCATCGGAAATAACAATAGTGTCGATACGTTGTTCCCCATCCTGTTGAACGCCTTGAGTTTTGGAATTTCGAGCGTTCAATGGAGATGTAGCACATGGGGGACATACCAGCAGCTAATGCGTATGTAGCGTTATTGGGACCGAGACGTGGCTGCAACATATGACTTCATGAGGCGGCAAGTCGGTAGCAAAATTCGAATCTGATAAAATAGTGTTGACCTGCCGGCAATGCTGTAGCTATTGATGTGCAATCAAATGCAGATCTAATGTGAAGGGAACGAACATCGATCAAGCGAAATCCGATCTTGCCTATTCAAAGTCCTTTCATCGTTAAGAGAGTGTAGAAGAGGATTGGCCCCGTTCGAAATATTACTGTACCCAGAGGAGAAGATACAAGATCCACCATTGAACCAGCACCGTTATAGATCGAAATTAAGAGGAATATATAGTTCAGCATACAATTTGGAGTCCGCAGTAGCCACTCTGTGGCACTGGAGACAGGAGGCTACTTATATCGAAGCATCCACGACGGCGATGACTGCTTATGAAATTCTTTCTGAAACTTGAGACGATCTTTGCCGATATCGCGTTTGCCCCAACTGTCATCTACACTGAGGCGACGCAAGTGGGGGTAATGAAACGATGGGCGATACAGGTCGCCCAAGAAGTGCTCCTGGAAAACCGTGGTTAGATTGTTCCCAGTCAGTGTTGCAGTCTCGATAGATGCAGGAAGCACATCGACGGCTCTTTGCATCTTCCCTCGTTGGATCAACATGCCGGTGTCCACTGTGACGTGTTTGAGCGCTGTGAATTTCCGCAGTGGACCTATGAATCGACTATCGCCAGAGCCAGTGGACAGCACAAGCTCCTCTAACGTAGGATGTGCGCTTTTTAGCAAATCACTGATGCGATGTAGTCCCCATCCAGCGCGATGTGCAACATACTTGAAGCTTCGTAGACCTGTGATACTATCGCAGAGCTTTTCAAGGCCTTCTACAGACATGCCGCAAGTCTCAAGAGAAATGTGTGTGATGGATGAGCTAGCCCCAGGATATTCCAGCCAGCCATCTCGGTAGCATTCCCGGTACATGCCAACGAGGTTGCGTCCATGAAGGACTCGTATACCAGGTAGGGATGCGAGCAACGGGAAGAGCTCGAGATCGCACGAGTCAGATCCTTCTCGTTCCAGCACTCTTGCGTCGGTCAGCCTCGAAAGGGCTTTCGGTTGGTACCGAGGTCTAGGTAATCGCTTGATAGCCCGCACCATGTCTTTGAGTTGCTCCAATCTCGTGTGGTCCAGCCGAACGATGAGTCTTTCGACATTGGGTAGACATGCAAGCATGAAAGCGAAAAGATAGTCTTCGTCTCCACGACCGATTTCCTCGATCCAGTGGCGCATTTCATGCTCCGGGATGAGCCTGGTCCTCTGAATTAGATCCCTGATATCTTCCTCCTCGACCTGACTCCGCTTTAATGTTATCACCTCCACCTGCGCCACCTTTTCTTTGGTCCGCGGACTCTCCAAAGATCTCCAATTTTTATTCGCTTTGATCTCCAAGTATCGAGGGTAGAGGCTAATCCACGGTCTAGCACACATGTCATAGAACATTTCTGCCGCACCAACATGGCTAAGGGACACCTTAGTATATTGGGCTCGGAGTTGTCTATGCTCCTGTACGAAAGGTGCAGCAATGTTCTCAACCCTATGACTGGTACGTCCATAGCTCTCAAGGTCGTCTGGCAGTACACGCTGGGATATCTGATAGATCAGCTCGTTTGGTAGCGCGTTGAAGGACATTGTGCCGGGCGCACGCTGTCCAAGCCCAGATAGTTGCTGTGGGCTTGGTGGATATGGGACAAGCTCGACATGTTGATAGTGTCATGGATTAGCAATAGAACTAACAGCTGAGTGGAGTGGGGTGGAAGCGTTCTTGGCTACACGGGTTCACCCGGTTCTGGCCACACCTACCTAGATATGGTCCACGCTTATTATCTCCACGACTAAAGACTTTAATACACTACTTTTGCTTATAAACTTATAGCGCTGAAGGCTGACCAATTCCTATCCCAAAGTCTATCCTCAGGTTACCGAATTATCTGAGCATGAACTGGGGCCCCAGAGTACCCTAGAGCTTAGCCCCGGAGCACGGAGACCTTTCCTCCGTGCGACTAGCCATTTAGAGTTGGACCATATCTCGCGAATAGAAAGCCACTGATCAGGATCTGGGTTGTGGTTTGCACGAGTAGGTCTATTCCTTGGCGTTCTGATTCTTATTCTACGCGCGAGCATATTGGCACAAAATCAGAGTGCCCCACCCCCAGGCTTGAAAAAGCTCTCTATATTGTAGACTTGATTGAAAATTCCGTGCAAATACAGGCGTTGCTTACCCCCTTATCCCTTCCAAGATCGCCGAAAAGTGGAAGCAGGTATCAAGATGCCTTACCCAGAGACGCTGAAGGCGATGCCAAAATGCATCTTCTTCACCGATTTCGATGGTATGGATCTTGGTCCCGCTCTGGCAGCATGGAGAGACTGATGACCGGACAGGCACAATTACCTTACAGGACAGTGTGTGGCCCTCACCTTGGTCAATTGACATTTGCTCACCATTCTCGATAGGCAATGATTGGCTGGTGACAGCCATTTGAACAATGCCAGGTAACCCCCGCTTATCGTCGCAGACAGACAACCTTGGGTTCGGCGTGAAACTGCGCAAGCAGGCCAATGCCGATGTGCTGGCGGAGAAAGTAACTTTCCGGTATGAACGCAGAAACCAAAATGAGTAGCAAGCTGTGGGTACCTAATCAGTATCGCAGGGACTCGTTTAGGGATATGATGGATAGTGTCAAAACCCCTTTCCCCGAATGCATCAAGCTCCTCCTTCAAAACGTCAAGCTCGATCCATACTTCAAAGACTTCTATCAATGGTCTCGAGAGAATGATGTCCCAGTCATTGTCCTTTCATCCGGCATGACAGACATTATCCAAGCGCTACTGGTACATCTTGTTGGGTAAGGTACATCTCTGCCTTTGTCCCTCTGAATTGCATGACATGCATGATAGAACCCTGCATACTTCATTGCTTAAATGGTCTTGACTGTAATTTTTTGGTTTGGAAAAGCCTTCCTTTGCTCCCTTGCCTCGGGCCACTTTATTACCTAACGTCTGGATGATCGTCTTCTTCTGGAGGGGGGCAGTCCCTCTAGTGGGTCATTCTTAGATAGTAGCGATATTTCCTAGCTCTATCCGATGTCTTGATAAGTATTGCTGACTCGGAAACGTTCGTAGACCAGAGGCCAATGATATCGAAATCGTGAGCAATGAGTGTATCGATCGAGGCTCAAAGAAAAAGGACGAGGAGGGAGGTTGGGAGATACAATTCCATGACGATAGCGACTTCGGCCATGACAAATCCTTGACCATTCGGCCATATGCAAAGCATTTCAAGGAGAGGCCGAATGAGCCACAGCCAACTTTCTTCTACGCTGGCGATGGTGTTTCGGATCTGTCTGCAGCACGTGAAACAGACTTGTTATTCGCAAAGAAGGGCAACGGTAAGCATAGAAAGCAACGGTCGATGTCGGAAACTGATGTATTTATTGCAGACCTCATTACGTACTGCGAGCGGGAAGGCATACCGTTCACAGTCTTCGAAAATTGGCAGTCAATCCTTGCGACGACCAAACATATCTTGTAAGCATTACTCCGCGCAGCAGCTTGCAGTCTACACTTCCTGACACACATAAAATAGCGAGGGAAAGACAACAGTGGAGGAGATTGCTAAAGAGGGAGCTCAGAAAGGTCGGGAATAAGACAATTGGTGCATTGAGCACAGGCACGTGCGCTGCGTAGACATTAGAGAGAGCCATTAGACAGATAGACCGATAGACAGAGTACTTCATGCGAACTAGGCTAGCTACTAGACACAGCCATAACACGCAGTCTGTCCTTAAAACAAAGCATCGAAGTTTCGTTGCTGTTGGCTGTTTGAAAGGAGCATGAGGTCGCACGAGGTCGGCGCCTTGGCAGCGACTCTGCTAGCGTCAATCTGATCACGTGGTTGTCCGCAAGCGTAGTCTCTTCTCTCCACGACCAACCCAACAATCACCAACCTACCTCCAAAAACAATGCCACCTCCCCCCCTCCTCCGCCTCACCCCCCGCCTCCACCTCCCCTCCCTCTTCCGTCCCATACCCACCTCCACCACCGCCCCCCTCCTCACCCACACCCACCACCCCTCTCACCACCCCCTCTCCTCAACCCGCCCCTTCACAACCACCCCCTCCCCCCACGCAACCCTAATGCAAATCCTCCGCCACCCGCGCCAGCCCCAACGCGCCCGCCACCCCGTCTCCCCCGCCCTCGTCAACAGACCGCACATGAAAGCCGTCTGCCTCAAGGTGTCGATCATGAAGCCCAAGAAGCCGAACTCGGCGGAAAGGAAGGTGGCGAAGGTGAGGCTGAGTAGTGGACGGGCGGTGACGTGTTATATCGGTGGTGAAGGTTTGTTTGTTGTTTTTGGGTTTTCTCTTCTCTTGTTTGGGTTTGGTGGATGGGGATGGGGGATGGGGAGAGGGCTGCGAGAAGGATATGAAGAAGAAGAAGAAGAAGAAGGGGAGGCAGGAGTTTTATGCTAACTCGTCCTGTGTACAATAATATAGGACACAACGCACAGCAACACAGCGTCGTTCTCGTCAGAGGAGGAAGAAGTCAGGATTGTCCAGGCGTGCGGTATCACCTCGTGAGAGGGGCCATGGATCTGGTAAACCTACCCCATCCTATCTATCTATCCCTACAGCAACCAGAGGTAAGAAAGAAGATTGGTCCAAGCTAATACATTGTTCATTCAGGGCGGCGTTGGAAATCGGATCAGAGCGAGGTCAAAGTACGGGACCAAGAAGCCAAAGTCGGCAGCGTGAGGGGTTAGAATCAAGACGCGAGCTAAAAACTGTCTGTAAGATTATCAAAGAATGGCGTCGAAGCATATGATAGTAGCAAGGGGCCTTTGTACTTCGAAAAAAATGCATGTTCACCTCCCTCGCTATCTTGCACGACATGTTGTCCAATCTATGCCAATGCTGGTATCTCCGAATACAGTGCCCATATATCTACCCAATGATAAATCCATCCATCCAATGCAGTCAACCGAGTTCATCCAGTTCCTCCAACTCCTTCTCTTTCAATCTCAACAGCTCTCTTATGTGATCCGCTTCCCTTCTCAACCTCGCTCGCCGTTCCCTCAGCTCCCATCCACCCGGATCGCTGCTCGTACTTTGCCGAGGCCCTCTGCTGTCTGGTGTTGGGAGCGGTAGCTGATACCTTTGCGGTTGAGATTCTGGGTGGGAGTGTCGATGCAAGGGCAGCTGATGTTGGCCAATGCTGGACAGGTTCGGGTCGATTGGCAAGTCTTCGGGGGTGGATTGAGGGTGGTTCAACAATGACGAGATGGAGCTCAGACGCTTGGCGCCTGAATTATGTGCAGTAGATGGCGAAGGATTATCGCGCTCGGATTTGTCATAACTTCGTTTCCTGGATGAAGAGCCTGGCAGAGGGCTTAACCTAGAGTAAGATAGTGGATCCGAAATCTGATTTGATGTATCTTGTATGCTAGATAGTGAGGGGAGATGTTGTGGATGACTCGACGGCTGCCGCCCCTGATCTTGACGCTGATCCAACTGGTAACCTGTGAAATCAACGCCTATAGGAGGTGGGTCGCCTTGATCTGGGACTTCCAACTGACGATCATGATGACGAAGCGCAAGATTAGACGGGCTGTTTGGGTCCATACTGGAGTCGATCCTTTTCCTGTTACGGACTTCGGGGCTGTCGAGATGGCCTGGGTTTGGACGGAGGTCAAGAGGGCCGCCGACGTCAATACTTGCTGAGAAACGTTGCTTGCTTCGACCTTCGGGAGCGTCTACATGCTGTGGAGTGGGCGAAGGTGATATTGGGAGGGTCGAGAATTGAGAAGCATTTGTGTCCTGTTCGTTAGTTGCTGGAACTACTCTCTTTCTTCGCTTAATCACGGACTTCTTCATAGCGACAGGTCGATGCACGCCATGAAGCTTGTGATAAAGGCCTACATATCTGTCAGCCAAGGTGCTTGGCCGGAGACCCGCTTAGCTGTACGAACCACAGGCATTACAGATGGTTCTGCCGCTCTCGTCTCGGCGCCACAAAGGCGTGATCGTCGTACCACAGTTCTGGCAAGAGAGGACGAGGCTAGTAGTGTTTTGATTGCTGTTGAGCGAGTCTTGGGTAGCCAAAGGTCTCGGGCTCACATCATCAGGCGATGTTTGCGCAGCATAACCCTCCTCGCCCTCGTATTGCTCGTTGCTTACCACAGCAGGAGGTGTCAACATAACGGCGACCTGCGTTGTTTTCGCCACTCGATTATTGAATGCTGGGCAGCCGTTGCAGCCATCCGCACCTCCAGTGCCATTGCAATGGCCCCCACCAGGACAGGAGCCCGTTGGTATTTGGCCCGCGGATACATAGGTGGACTTGCTATGCTGGGCTGACCCTTCACTAGCCAATGGGGAAAGGCTCCGTCGAGGCTCCTGGGCGTCCACGTCCGAGCCGTGCGCAGATACAGGCTGGGAGGGCGGTCTTTTGAGGTTAGTTGGTCGCGAGATATTCCGTGCCTTGTGATATAGGCCGCAGGCGTTGCAGATAGTTGACCCGTTTGGCGATCGCCGCCAAAGGGGGGTTTGTGTAGTGCCGCAGTTGCTATACGCAATGTCAGTGCTCCTGTCGGCCGGTATGCTTATACTGCGAGGCACGCTGTTGATGCTCACCTGCAGGCTTGTCCTAGAGCAGGCGAGTTGTTCACTGAAGCTTCCTGTGCATCAGCTTGACGATCCTGCCAGCTGTCTTGGTTGTCGCCTTGCCCAAGTGCTTTGTAGTCTCCTGGCCTCTGATCTTCGTTGGAGCTTGTGGAATTGGTAGCGAACTGATCTGTAGCGATGGGTATACCGTCCCTAATGACCTCACGCCCGCCCCGAGAATGCTGCAGTAACGATTGTGCACCTTCGAAATCCGGTAGATTATGAGATTGTTGTAATAGTTCCTGCGAAGCCATCTCCTGCTCTTGCGACAGTGCCACCCGAGCTATTGCATGATCGGGTCTTGGTACTGATCTGAAGGTTTGACACGCTTGATTCGGGTTCGAAGAGGATTTGGAACCAGGTCTTAAAGCATTGCGCCGAGGGTAGTAGACGAAAAGCGGGATCCGATAAACATAGATGCTTTGCCAGTACCTCCAAGAACGGCCCGGAGTATCGCACCGAGTGTCTCGTACCTTCTATGATAGCTTCGCAGGCCGACTGAATGGGATCAGCCTGGGTCGACAGATCTAGCAATCACGCCGGATATCAAGGTTGGCGACTGCAAGAGCTGTTCGGGCTACAAGATTGATGTACTTGCCGATAGCACTACTCAAATGATACCGGATGCGCAAAGGAGCTGACAGTGTATGGAAAATCAGGTAGTTCTAGTCCCAAAGCTCCGAAATCGAGTTCGAGAAGCAGGACGATTGTGCACCCCGGATGCTCTTTCCTCATTCGCGACGGACCATTCAGCGGGACCGATGCCCATGTAGGTCGGGGATGTCGCATGACAAAGCTATGAGTTTGCTATCTATCCGGCATCTCATTGGTCGTCGCCCCTGAGGCTTACCCAGTATTCTAGGGCGCGTTGCTCATAGTAGGATTGATTATCTGATCATACTATGTGTCACGGCAACCGTTGGTCCTTCCGCCCTCAACCTCAAAGGCTTAAACTCCTGTCTCCAAGAAAGGAGCACGCCAGGCCTTTGCTATGTGCTTTCAGAGACACATACTGTCCACAACCAATATCGTGTCCTTGTGATCCGTGAGGACCAGGGTATCGATAAGAAAGCAACAGCCTTACACAAAGCATTAATCAAGACTATGGTACAGTGTCTGATCTTTCCACCACTCCCAGCCAAGAGCTAGATCACTTTTCTTTACCCTCCGAATGAGCTTCCATTTAATACACATATATTCCTAGTCGCCCGAGGGCACAGGACGCTCCACGCAAGCGAATATGTCCCTCCTGGTATCTCCACCTATCTAGTGATCACCACATAGTCTCATACTTGCTCGGCTCCCCACTCAGCATTGGCGTCTCTCATATTTTGTGGCGGCTCAATTGATGGTATATATTCGAGGACACAATAGCCGAGTCCGATAATCGCAACAGCGGCACCTGGAACAATCCGCAAGGCATGTTTCTGGAGTAGTATGGATCCAACGAATATGTAGACTAAGCGCTCTGGGTCAGAGCATTCTCCTAGGTACATTTCCGATTGGGCGAAACTCACAAATGCCTCGTCCAAGGAAGCTGAATAGGAATGGCGCCCATCTTGACATATATGAGGGGATTTGAAACTCGAGCAGAAGCGTTGCTAGTATGCGGATATTAGTCCAGCCTACAACTGATGGCCGAGGCAGACTGACCGGCGCCGAATATGATAACGTAGCATCCAACGATGACACTCTGGCTATCGCGAAAGTCAGCACAATTCCTTGCCTAGTACAGCAGTGGGGTCATTGTAGCAGCTTACAAGCCAATTGGGAAAAACTGGCCGATTCCCCCTACCATCATCAAACCCCCAACCGCGAGGTTGACCAACCGACTGCGTAAAAGTATCCAAGGTCAGCGTCTGTCGCGCAGAGGCGATGTCCGTCATTGCGCAAAGCGTTTGCGCGCCCAAATCGCACCTTGAGCAGGGCTGGGAACGTACAATATGTTGGAGAGGTCCATGCTGAAGGAGAAGGAGAGGTTTCAAGAGACGAGACTAATCGAAAGGTGTTCAGGCATTCAAGAGTGGAAAGGTAGGGTCCTGCGTGTAGTCCCAAGAATCTGAGTGTTGGGTGCTTGCGATTGGGAGGTTGAAGAGGGAGCCTTGGAGCACAATTCTGAGACTGGCGCCAAGGCTGTCAGTGGCTGTCTATTCTACGGCCGCCGACAAGTACGTCAATGCAGTCTGGATGTATGTTCCTCTGTTGACTGCTTTCTATCAACCGAAGGTCTTGTGTCATTCTACATTATATGTTGATCTCTGAACATTTCCAATGCAGTGAAGCCATTCTTTACCAATGAGAGATCCCGCCCGGAAAGTCCTTGCTTGACGCGACGCATGTGTGGGCAGTTCAGATGCTGCGGAGATATGATGTTCTAAGCGGTGCGGGCCAAAACGAAGCCTCCGACAAGACGTACCTGTAGCCTTTCCTCGTCCGATATCCCTCATGAATCTCCTCCAGTGTCCGAATCCTGAGCCCGAAATCCTTCACCCCAGAACTCTTCGTCATTAGACCAATTTCCCCCGTAACCCACTCTCGGAGTTGTGTATAAAGCCCACATAATACTAATACGCCGAAGGGACAGCAGCAGCCACGACCTCGAACTTTGGCATACTGTCCCCGGTTTCTTGAACAGAGCATTTTCTCTGATCTGGATCCCTGTCGTAATCCTTAAATACAATTCTCCAGCTTCATTCGAAACGTTGTAGCCTACTGTCGCGAATGGGCTCAGGATCCTTGCCCGGACTTGATGCCTCCGTGAGGAAGGTAACGCCTTCTGGAGCCATATCTGCCAAAGTCTTCTGGAGCTTAGTACCGTTTCTTTGTTGACTCGTATAGGTTTTATATTTTCAGGCGACGACACTGAAGACTTCCTGATCACAGCTGTAATTTGAGGCAATTTTGTGTATTAGTTAACGCCGGCCGACGTTAGCCTACAAGATTGGAATTGGGCGCCGAAGAGATAACCGTTGGGTTTGGTGACTTGGCATCTGCGACGGTGATTGAGGCATCTTGATTTGAGTCACCTTGTGCAGCGGCAGTATGCGTGAACAAGGGCCATCCTACGTCACTATATCTGCAGGAATTTGGACGCAGAATTCACAAACACGTATTGATCCAACATGACATACCTTTAGGATGGGTCATACTTCCAAAATCCAAGCCCCGCGTGTTGTTAGTCTGCCGATGTACGAGCTTACAACGACCTCGGCAGAAAGTGCGCGACGAGAAGTCCTATCTTCATGGCCTTGTAGGTGATTCCTTCTCAATTACCTGTCACCCTATTGTTGATCATGCTGAGCAAATAATGGGAAGTGGTTGGAGCGGGCACTGTATGACGCCTTCACAAATTCGCTCGAGGGGCCAATGCCTCTTCTACAAGCTTTGCAACGACCTGCGAGCATCCATAAGAAGACTGATACCCGTAACCTCCATGGCCGTAGTTGTGAATAATCCATACGTCGTTGATCCTCTCTTTCTCCAGGCGTGTTCCCCCAAGACGGACGGGCCGGAGGCCGACGCCATGCCGGATAATGCTAAGATGCTCAATACCCTTTCCGCCTGTCAACGATGGGCAAATATCGATACATCGCTTCATGATTCTGGTCGCTAGATTGGGATCGACTTGTGAGTCCCAATTACCCTTTTGGTAGCAGCCACCTAAGAGAGTTCCTCCACCTTAAAAGCATGTCAGGTGAGCCTATCCAAGCGAGAATTTTGATCGATGGCTTACCAGCAGCTCGCTGCATCAAGTAGCACACCTCTTCTTCACCATCATCGCATCCAGAGCTGGCATACATTGCTTCGGCTTCATTCCGAACCAAAACTGTCTGCCCACGAGCGGGGATCATGCTTTTGTCTTCGACGCCGCCAAGTGTACGGGCTGCCAGTCCTGTGCAATTCACCACTAGGTGGGCTTTTTTCCCAGAATGGTGGGCTTGAGACACCTCAGAGATATGGCCAAATATAGCGCGCTTGAACTTCACTCCGGCTTCGAGACAGCGAGAAGTCAACCACGGTAGGTATACTGCAGTGTTAATACAAACTGAGGTGAAAGTATTCCCATTGTCATCTGTGTGGCTACGGAGTCAGCTTCCCCTTCTCATTGTATGCGATCAAAGCACTGGACATGCGTAAAACACAAAAGCTTGCTATTGACCAGATTTCTTGACCCCCATTACAGTCACATTGGCACAGGTCTGGTTGGAGGACTTAACCTACATCCAGGAGGTAATTGATCCTTAGATATTGTTCTGAACTGATCGAAGAATAAGAGACATGCCTTCGATGATACAGCCCCTCACTCACATTCGGCACAAGTTCTTTGAACCATGGATCAGAGACGGTAGATGCTGCCAATGCAGTAGCTTTACCCCCATACAGGTCTTGGGCACGGTTGTAAAGCACGGCTTCTACGATGTCATGTGTTAATATCCAAGCTGTCGAGCAAGGATGTCGTGGCCATGACCTTGGAAGTGCACGCCAGACTCAGGGTGGAGTCTGGCAAGTTTTTCAAGCCTCGGCCATGTATCCCTGTCCCAATTCGCGGCTTCGGTGCCTGGAAGGGAAGCTCTGGCATCCAATCAGTGTTGCATTGTCTTTAGACCTTGCTTCCACTCAAGCATTGTGCGGGGAAAATGTCATTTTCACTGACGGAAGATAGTTGGCGCCAGCCCAAGGTCTAACAATATCCTCCGGTCAGTATTCCTGTTCCAAGCCCTCAAGATCTGGAACAAATAGCGAGAGGATGGCGGACAGCATGGAGAAGTGGTAGCACTATAGAGCAGGATATAGAAATACCCACGAGGCATATTCTATGTCAAAATCACCAGGCATGTGCTTTGCGACAACAGTAATATCATAGAGTGCATCTTCGGAGAGCAGGAGGGCCGTCGTGAGTCCTGCGACCCCGGCACTGTGATGGTCCGGGTGTCAGTGTACCTGTGATGATGGAGGAAGAGCCCGGTGAGCTATTGTTTCTCACCCGACCACAACAACGCGTTTCCCTGCCATCGGGTTATTGCTGCGGTGGGATATTGATCGGGCAATAAGAAGCAATATGACTCAATAGCCAAGGAAGTGAATGGCTGTTTTGAAGTTCAACAGCGCGCGGGTGACAAAGTCCTCAAGCCTCCTGCCTGACTAAGGTATGATACAGCTTTTGCGCACAGCTGACCAATTCTTCAGAAGCCTAATAGTAGATGCACTCGGCTTATAAGTGTGCTTGCTATTTTGTGCAGATGGATGAATTTGATATGTAAACTGTTCTGGCAGGTATCTCCTGTTAGCTCGTTGAATAAGGTGTTGGCCAGACTGAGCCCCACGAGCCCTAAAGTATTCTAAGACAACCCTAAAGCCGGCCCGAAGCGTCTCACTTCGTCACTCCTTTCATACTTAAGGCTGCCTCACATTCACACACTGATTGAAGTGAAGTGAATTTGGGGCCACCGTTTCCCCAGATTCTGTGGCCTTACTCTATCGGTCGAGTAAAACACCAACCTCCTGATTTTTGATGAAAGCCACAATAAATTTGCTTCGCAGCAGCCTTCTGGTTTTCTAATGTACACTGCAACTCTATCCAGTACTTGATTTCCTACCACGTACGCTCACACGACTCACCCTGACCATTGGCTTTTGCACTCTGCTACCGCATTCTGCTCTCACCGTTATCCGCATATTCTCTTGCTCTCTTGTATTGCCTATCATGGGCCGTAAGCATGATTTTCCGGAACTCAAGGCTATGAATCTCTACGCAGTTGACACGACCGGAAACGGTACGAATTCGCCCGTGCTGCCCATTTTCCCAACCAGACGCAGAAAACAGCAATTACTGACGTTAAGTTCAGGTAATTGTCTATTCAACGCTCTCTCGGATCAGATGTTCGGTGATCAATCCCAACACGTCAAGTTTCGTGCTGCCACCATCGAATACATGCGTGCAAACGCAGAACACTTCAAATCCTTCATTGTCGTTCATCCTGGCGGTGGAACTCGCCGAAGCAATAGAATCCCGAAACGGAAGAATTCAGGTGCACTGGCGAAGTCTCTGGGCACAAAAGGTCCTACGTCCCAGGAAGTCGAGTTAACTTTCCAGCAATATTTGAAGACAATGGCCCAAGGGGGTGCATACGGAGATAATTTGGAAATCGTGGCCTTTTCAAACGTATACAAGGTCGACGTGTGTATATACTCCGAGCAGATGAGCGGATTCTTCTACTGCAAATGCCAGAGCGATCCTGAAGGGGTTGCTCGGACCGTCTACATCGTACACCATGTGAGACATACATTGCACTACGGAGAGGACCTCAACTGACATGTTTGATAGGCTTGGGAGCACTTCTCTTCCATTCGAAATGTATCAGGACCACACACCGGCCTTCCCAATGTCATCTTCGTCCCCGCATCTACGGAGACCGAGGCCTCATTGAAGGATGGATTGGCCAACCAATTATATGCGCAGTCGTGGATGGTCGAGACAATACAGCGGTCACTTCCCTACAGCACAAGCCGCGAAATGATCTCGGAAGCCTTACAGGTATACAAAGGCAACATACATCATGCAGTCTCGAGTCTCATACCTGCATCATTATCGAGCAGCAGTCGAAGCTCAAGCATAGAACGTGACGTGGATAGCGATGAAGAAGTAGAGCAAAAACCGAAGAAGAAGGCGGATCGCCGTCCGAGTCGACCTCACCCGTTTCGCATGGGCACATCTAACAAACAGCTCACCGTCAATGTTGACGACGCTCACCCGCTGTCCCCTAACACAAGGCAGTTATCCGTGGCCCTTGGGAAATTCGAGGACGATGAGGCATATGATCCGGACGAAACCGAAGAAGAGGATTGGCAAAATGATTCTACCTACAAGGACTCCGAGACCACATCCGTCAGCACTTCAGTATCCGATTCTTCTGCAACCAGCAAAGTCCCTGGTCCCACGATCCGCATCAAACTTTCACAACCCAAGAAGCCCAGCGACAGGGTCCGATGCATGTCTCCCCTTTCTAGTGGGCAGTCGAATGCTGGTGATCTTGATGCCGATAACGACAAGCTTGGCCCACGGCATAGACTGATCGCTAAAGCTGAGAGGCATTTGGATTCATGTAACGAGCGAGACAGAGTCAATGTCGAGCAAGCTGTGAAGGCAGAAAAGGTTGGAAAGACTGAGGAAGCCGCTCGTCGGGCCAGTCTCTCTCCCACGAGTACAAAGCACAAGAAGTCCAATCAAAGTCCTCCGGTCATTGATGTAGGGATCAAGGTTCTCAGGATCTGATCTCGAGTCGAGGACTCATTCATCTATCGCCCACTAATCGAGCGGCTCCGAAGGTTCATTTCCCTCACCATTAAATATCATCATTTGCACAGCCATTTGACAACAATAACCTGAGAACACCACTTTACTCTTACTCTCGACATGAATTATTACCTTACTATACGATGGACACAGCGCTCCTTCAGATACCTTCGAACATTGGAATTGACCCTGGGGCAGCATAGCGACGGGAAGCATATGAGCGAGGAGTTGCGGGTTTCGGTGGGCATCATCGGAATGGAATTATACAGCATGACAGCATCAACGCTTGAGGGCTAACGGGAGCAAAAGGCAAACATTGTTGGTCTAGGAAGTGCTCCAATCCAGCAATGATTTTACCAACGAATTTAGCGAAGGCGTCTGGAATATGATCATGGAAAGCGTCGTTGGAAAGAAGACATTGGTGGCATAGAGTTTGCTACCATCCGTAGGTAGAAACACCCTGCCTACTGTATAAGACATCCTTTTAGACAGTGAAGCGACCATGTAGTCAGATTCATCACCGCATAATTACTCGTTCCTCTAGCCAGTGGAACATGTTTGCTCATTTGGGAGAATGGCTATCAAGACGATTGGCGGCTAGGAGGATATTGACAACTAAGATGGCATTGCAGCTTCCGACCGTGGGATCCCCATGTATTGGACTCTACTGGCCCGACCAGATTCTTGACCAGGCCAGAAAGGATAGTCCTCCACCTTGGGGTTATCATCTAGCTTATTGACGAATGAATGCATGCTACAATACGAGAACGCTTATTATAGGCAATAGTGTATTATGTAGGGACCACCAGATATAGAATACTTAATATTGATGCATGTCTATGTGAAACACGAGATTCGCTCTTGGTGCTGTACAAACAGGCTTTCGGGTGGGTGAGATGCACCCCGGATTCCCACCAAAGTGAGCAACCAATAAAGGTGCTTGCCTTGAGCCGGCAGAAAACCCATAGATCTGCTTCGACAAAGTTTGTGCAACACCGGTACCCAGATCATCCAGATGGGAAATTCGAGATGTCGATGAAGGGTGTTCAGGGGCTACTGTCTCCCGTCTAGATATCAGGCTAAGGGAAGTAAAGATAAGTGGCGTTCTAAGGAGGGCAAGCCACTGAGAGGCTGAGAGCTGCTTCATTGGTGGAAGCGAGCTCCATCCTTCCCGCCGCCTGTCCATCCACCCATCCACCCATCGAAGAGAAATGTCATCAGATCCCAAAACCAGCCGGTTGATCAGTTGACAGCCAGCTTGGAATCTTGATACTGTTTCCCTCCTCAACATCGTCATTCCTTTATGCTATACCGAATTAAATCTCATGTCCTTCGACGCGTCCGCTTAGAATAGTTCTAACCTAAGATCGCAATTAGAAGCCTCTTGCGGTCGCACCCTTCCCCGATTGTGACATAACTTTCAGCCAAACCGTCAGCCATCGATACAAGGGCCCAACGTTGAGATTACCTGCAGGGATATGTCATCATAATGGTGACTTGAAACATCTACTTTATCAACGCGACTTGATTCGCAGGATACCCGTCGCAATCCTGTCAAGCTGTCGGCCCTCCTATGCTTCCGCAAAAGGCGGCGGGTCAGTGGAGGAGAGGATCTACTCAAGGGCTCTGACGACGAAATGGCAATTTGGCCTTTTGGCCGCAAGTCTAAGAAGTCAAATACATCAGGCCAGCAAACAATGGCCACTTCAAGGGCGTTGTCGCCAGATAACGCCCGGAAGGAGCCCGTTCACGACTCGAGTGCCAGAAGTATCCCAACACTTGGCCGAGGATCAAGTCAAAATGGCAGTCAAAAGCGAAGACGTGGCTCACAGGGCAAGCTCACCAAGGCCGATCGCTCAAGGACTAGAAAGTCGGAAAAGGTTGACACCGTACCTGCTGTTCCCACTATCCCTCAATCGCACAGACAGGATGATCTCAACGAAAAATCCGGCAGCACCCAGTCAAATCAAGCGGTCATTGCTCCTCAGAAACGGAGCGACGTGCCTGCCTACTATTTTCAAGATCCGATGTCGGCATCTAGTTTACAGCCGGAGAAATTTACTGTCATCAAGCAACCCCCAACCCTCCAGGCCAAGCGGAGCGCCAATGATCAATGGATCATGAGGCGCAAGTCTAGTAAAAGGAAGGCTGATGATCAAGTTCGGGAGCAAGAGATCAGGGCCATGAGCTCTTCCAGACCCATACCAAAACGTCCGACGACTCATAGTCCTGGTATGCTTGCTCGAGATAACAAGAAGATTCCCGGTGGCTTGAATAAAAGCCTTGACCGACCCCTTTCAGACGTCTCGCTGCCTATACCCGCGTCAATGCATTCCCAAATGTCGGTCACATCGGAGCAGCATGCCTTCAAGGTCAGTGTATTCGATGCGTTATCACCACGACCCACAATCCGATACGCTGAGAATCCTCGATCTGCGTCTGGTAGCCAGGGACCCTCGAGAGCTTCAACAAAGAAGGACAAGCAGCCAATGATACCCGAAGAAGATAAGCAGTCCAGGGGACGGATCGATGACTTGGCGGATGATATGGATGCAGGCACGATCAAGGAGCTCATGGAACGTGACAAGCGGCGCATGGACAAAAAGAGGAGGTCAGAACAGGAGAAATTGGAACGGAAGCTACAGAGAAAATCGGACAAGCAGAGAGAACGTGAGGGGTTCGTAAATCAAGCAGCGAAGGAGGACGTTGCCCAAGAAGAGACTATGGATGATGAGGATATCGGCCTTGGAATTGGCTCAGCTGCGCCCGAACTAACGGACACTCTGCGAGAGCCAACGAGAGAACAAACTATCAAGACACCCGAATCTTGGCTTAAGGATGCATCGAGGGAGCACCTGCCGTCGTCCAATCCATTTTATGATCCGGTCGCCGGAGCCTCAAGGTCACATCTCGAGATTCCAACGCCTGAGCCAGACGGACAAGAACAAGACGTACCCATACTCGAGACCGCCAAGACAGCGCTATTGTCCTCCGCCAGCATGTCACCACCCACCTTCCCTACACATCACGTCCAGGAGCCATCCAACCCATTACAGTTTTCGGAGCTCGCGTCCACCAGTACACCTGATATTCCTGAGATCATTGACCCGGATTATCGGCGGGATTCAGACATCAGCAATCGCTTCTCAAATAACTGGAAGTCCATTTTCAGACGAAGCGATACACGGCCTAAGAGGAACTCCTCTGACCGAGGACGAGTGACTCCTTCGGAATTTTCCAATACCTCGCGAGAATCAGTGGCACGACAGATGCAAGAACGTCAATTGCAGGATCGTCAAATGCCTCCATCAGCCTTCATGAGGATACCAGGAGCAAGGTCAGGGACTCCCATACGTACTCAATCGAGATTCAAGGAAGATCTTCCCGAATTACCACTGTCGCCGCCTGACTCTCGAATGCAGTCTCCGGAAGCGCTTCCAGATGTTCCCGGCTCCCGGGGGACAGACGGTGCCGGATATCAAACTCCTCTGTCTAATATTCACCCAGCCTTTCGTGAAAAGATAGCTCTGAGCCGAGGCTCATCCCAACGTGACCGCCCCTATTCGCCAGACATGCCATCAAGTGCAGCCCTTGCTCAGTCTCTTGCATCTGTTGACTCTGAGGGATCTTGGCTGACCGGTAAGCCCGCAAAGCGATCATCACTACAGCAATTTCACCGAGAAAGTGCAGGCTCGTTACAGCAACGCTTACAAGAGGCCGGGCAATCCGAGGAAGATCTCCCATGCACACCGGAGGAACAACGATATATGGGTAGCCTCACCCCTGCTCCAGAGGAGAAGCCTGGGGTTCCCGAACGAAAGCGTCCGTACATGGGTGTTGCTGCTCGAATCGGCAGCGACAGCGACGATGAGTCATCCTTCCAGCCTGCCCCATTCGGTCTTGACGCTCGAGAAGCAGGGACTTGGCATGGGACTGTGGGAAAGCATCCCACCATTGTCCGTCACGGGCCTGGACCCAGGATCAAGTCACGAGAGGGCCTTCTCAATGATTTCCAAGCGGAAGAATCTGCAGAGTCATCGCCTTCGGGAGACTCACCCGTCAGCCCGGATCTTTCATATCCTCAAATCCAGCGAGCAACAAGCGTGGACGTTGGCAAGGGACATGCACGGCACATTAGCGCCGGTAGCGCCAGGCTCCTCAACTTGCCTCCTCGATCCTCCGGAGAGATCAAGAGATTCAGCACATCATCTGGAGCGTCTGGAGAGCGGAGTCCGTTGGCCTACTCCGGTCATCCATCGCCGAGGTTGCCAGAGACAAAAGATAGTGATGTGGACTGAGACCAACCCGGGAGCGTTGTCGAAGTCGGTGCGAATGTTTCGTATATTGCAATGTTGTACATCTGAGTTTGTATGACAAATAATGGCTTCGCTCGTTACTTATACCCCATTGTGTTATTTCAGGAGGACGCCGAGGTCTGCACTCTTCCACATTCGTACGCAAGCAACAAGCCGTGCAAGGATTTGTCGTGCTGGCATACTCTGGCCCACCATCATGGAATTGTCATTCTATGGAAGAACAACCTGGACGAAGGAATTTCGACGTAGGATCTTAGGTGATAGCACTATCGTCTATTTACTGGAAGCGACCGAATGTCCGAACATGTTCAGATTTTTGGGATTGCCTCCACGCTGGTCTCACATGACCATGGCTTCTACAGGCCTAAACAAATAAATCACTCGCTTTTTCAGTGCTCAAATACCAAGATGTGCGAGCAGGGGTATCCATACCTCCCTACAGGCATTCTTATGTGTATCTATAATCATAATGAATCGGATGAAGGCGTTCTAGCAGGACTTCTCCGGTGACTTGCTCAGTTTCTCGTCTTACTGTATAGATTTTCTGGTCAAGTCGCTACCTTCCAAGTTGTCTTCTGCGATACCCGGACATCAACCTTTGCTGTACTTCATGCGCAATTCCACATGCCCCATATATTCCAAATCAGTGGGCAAGCACCAAGGAAGCCAGGTCATATATTGGACACTTCACCTACAAGGCAGAGATGCTAGGGTCTGCATGGATCCCTGCGTTGTATGATCGTGCTTAGTGGTACAATAAGCTAAAAGCAGCGTACCGTACCGTACTGGAGTGAAACAGATCTTAGAAATGTCAAGGCTCGGATATCTCTACCGATCGCTTGGGCTCGGCAAAGCGATTAGAATAGCCGTTGCAGCTGCTACCAGAACCTTAGATCTTTCCATGTCGGCTGCTCGCATTATCATTATCAGTTGACATCATATGAGGGGATGCTGATCTGGGGTACATGGGGGTGCGGCTATTACACTGTAGAATACGGTACTTTAAACATCTGATAATTCCCAAGACCGACGGGGAATGCTGAAAGCGTATTCTATTCTAATCTCGAAGATGACTGATTACTATAATCACCTCACCGCGGGAATATAATTGGATTATCGACTTTTTGTCATTAGGTATGTGAGCTGAAGGAGTAAGATCGCGGTGTACTAAGTATGTAATCATTCTCACAATTCCAAATCGCCCTGCATCGCCCCGCCCCGCACTGCGCATTATCAAGCATAGAATAGAATAAACCCGCCTTGCGTCATCGTCTAAGCCCTCCAAGCCTTTCTCAAATTCACCATCTCACTTCTCCATCCTTCCTTCCTTCCAAATCATTCATTGCCTAATCATCCAGCATCATCTCCCTCATACTCATACGCCGGCTATATATCTCTGCTCTTCCTCCTTCATTCTGGCGTTCCTCGTCAGAAACTCCAGACTTGCAACGACAGCCTTCAATCAACTCAGTCGATCATCAATCACATCGAGACCACCACCCTTCGGACCATTCACGAACAAGACACAGATCAAATCCTTCCAGACCACAGCAGCAAAGATGACTTCCACAGAAAGGGGCGTCCACAACCTCACCAGGTAAGCCCACCCTCAAACCCCATCCCTCCCCTCCCCCTCCATCCACCATCATCCAACTAACGTCCCCCTCCCCCCAACAGCAAATCCGACTTCGACACCGCCCTCTCCGCCCCGGGCCTCATGGTCCTCGACTGCATGGCCACCTGGTGCGGCCCCTGCAAAGTCATCGCCCCCGAGATCGTCAAGATGTCCAACGCCAACCCGACCGCGCGCTTCTACAAGCTCGACGTGGACGAGGTGCCGGACGTGGCGCAGGAGCTGGGCGTGCGGGCCATGCCGACCTTTGTCGTCTTTCGGGACGGGGAGAAGGTGGGGGAGGTCGTGGGGGCGAATCAGAAGGCGTTGCTGGCGTTGGTGGAGAAGGAGTTGAAGTGATTGGGCAGGGGGGTGGACGGTGTGATGTGAGGATGGGGTTGTATGTGTGAGATAGATGGACGATGGCATGCTGCATGAACGGTGATGGCTGATGGTATAGACTTCTATCACATTTTAGAATACTTCTGGTTTCCCCTAAACGAGCACAAGAACGCAGCTTTTCATTTCTCGCACGCTGTTGGTTAACATGTTTCCAGTTCTACACCCTCCCATATTGCGCGTCCTTTGAATGAATAAGAACGTGTCATTATACCGTTTCCCTATCCTCAAAAACTGCATATTTCTAACCCCTTCCCCATTTCCCCCACTTATCCACTCCATCCCCATCCCATCCCCCCTGCTTCTCCCTCCATCCCACCGCTTATCCCCTCCATGCGCATACCCACCCCCCTTTCCTCCTTTCCACCCATCCCCATCCCCATCCCCATCCCCCCACAAACAACCTAAACCTATTTCCTATGCATAGGTCACCATATATGTTGTATTTTGCGGAGGTTTGTATATAGGGATGGATGGATGGATGGATTTTGGGGGTTTTTACGGAGGGGAACGGGAAGGAAGGGGAAGGGGAGGAGGGGTAAGGCTTGGTTAGATGAGCGATTCCTAAGGCTACATGTTTTTGATCTGAAGAGCGTGGTCTGAATGGTTTCCATTTAATCCTCTCCATTCTCCCATAGAATACCTAAGCTCGCCGCGCTGGTGTGGATATTCCATCGCGACGGACGGCGCGATTTATATACATATTCTAGGTCGCATAATTCGCAGCAAGGGGTATTTCCGCATCGCCTATTATAATCTCACATTATAGGTATATATCCAGAGTAGATAGATACCTTATCCATCAATCAACCGATTCCATCCATTCATTCATCAATCATTCATCAATCGTCTCTCTAGCCGTTACTCTATACCGAAACACGACCTCACCACAACCACAACCACTTCCACACCACCCACCACGCCACTTCGATCGCAGCTTGAGCCGCCGCAATAGCGACTTGAGCATAGCGAGGACCAGAGCCAGAAACTCTCGACAGATTAGGAGATCTTACGGCCTTTGACAATTTCTCGGCAGCGGGTGGGATTTCCGATTTGGGTGATGGGATACGTTGCGTTTCTCCTGTCTTCGTCCGTTGTTTGGGAAAAGTAGTACATGCCGAGATTTCAGTATTTGTTTTCCTTACAGGAAGAGTATTGACGGCGACGGATATATGTTTCCAGCACTGGACGAGGGGTTGATATGTCGGTGATTTTTCGTCGATGATGAGTTTTCGAGGTGAGTTGTGGTTTTCTGGGAATTGTAATTCCTCGCTGTGGAGCGATGAGGGCGAGGTTTGGGCGGTGAGTTGCTGGGATGAGGTAAGGGAGTGAGGTTCGGAGGTGGAGGGGCTGGATTCTTCGCTTGAGGTTTGGGTGATTTCGTGGTGTTTGGTGGGGATTTCGCAGTCGGTTTGTATTGATAGGGTGGCTTTTGGGGGAAGGGGGTGGTCTTGTGTTGATATGTGGTGTTCTGCCCGTATGGAGGGTTGTTGTTTTTCTTGTTGAGGGACATTTGTCAATGGGATGACTTCAGATTCTTCGTTGATCGGGTCTGGCTGGGTGCTTGAGGGCTGGGCAGTAAGGAAGTCGCGAAACGTTTCTGTTGCAAGTGGGTATAGTCGGCCTTTCCCCTTTGCAATTGACCTCCGTGCTTTGATGGGCGAGGATTCATCCTCTGTACCTCCTGCATGGATCGGCGAAAGAATGGATGTCGTATTTCGCGGTCTGCTCGTAAATGCATTGTACTCTCCTGTTCTGGTATCTGTGTTTGATGCGGTGTCTTCAAAACTCCCCCCATCTTCCAATGGGAACAAGACTGCAGGTCCAATGTCTTCAGTGATGACCTCGTTGGTAGAGGCGCTTACACACTCTGGGTCAAGATCGGGTACGCCCAGTAAATCGTCGATTAATGGATCGTTGTAGTCCGGTGGCGCACAATCTGCAACGACTAGGTTGGGGTACTCGGGACCTAAGGCCAGATCCCCAAGATTGGTGAAAGGTATGATTATTTCCCCTTCCTCGATAATTGACAAGAAGCTCTTATTGGATTTCTTAGCAGGATCTTTATCTTTAAATTGAGCCAGGAATGCTGCCTTGGGGTGCTCCTGGGGATTCGAGCACTCTTCTCGCTTGGTCTCCTTGCACTCCGACGAACGAGTCGTGAGATCTACTTCCAGTTCAAAGCACCGAGAGGTTGTGCCCTTAGGAGATCGAGACAGAGTATCTCGCGTTGAATGCGAGACGCGGTCAAGACGCTCGGACATTGTTGTGTAATCATTATCGATCCCATGATCGCCATCGGAGGATTCCTTCTCTTTCTTCACGCCTGATGAATAATTGTCGCCGTCCCAAGCTTCCCTCAGTACGCGTGATCGTAGTCGCTGACACCTCGTTTCAGCGATTGCAGCATATGTTTCTTTGATTTCTGCGTCAACGTCTGGGTCTGCTGAGGAACCTGAATCACGATTCTTTGATCGAGATACTTGCGGGCCGTCTTCTGCATTAACATTGACCTTGTTCTGCACCGCTGACAGCCCAAAGACATCGTCACTGTCCCAAGACTTGCCGATTAGCTGTAGTAACGGGTAATGTACGACGTTCAAAGCGGATTCGAGTGGCGATGTTGCCAATTCCCCGGACAATGAGATGGCCTGGTCTTCAAGCAGATCCAGTATCTCTTCCACATCATGTGCATGCTCTTCCAGGCAGCCTATGCTAGACTCAGACTTGCTAGGAGATATGAAATTTCCGGCTTCGTCGAGCTCCCAAGAACCATGATCGTCAGCCTTCGACGGGCTCTGGGATGGGGTGCGGAGTTGATCTATTTGAGAAGGGATCATCTTCGATGGAGATAAATATCTACCATCCTCAAGGGTGTGCACGGTACTCTCGTCACACGAAGGTTCGAGTAAGACCTGAGGCTCTTGATCGAGGTCAGGCGCAACGTCAATGTCATCCGCTGCCGCTGACCAGTCATCCTCTGCGTGAACCATTGGCTCTTCTCCCATGATCGATTTCTGTCCCTCGACATTACCAGTTGACTCCACGAAGTCGATAGGCTCTCGATCGAAATCAAATCCCTCTTCCACATCTGTTGATACGTCTGATGCGTTTTCCATCAAACGAACAGCCTCTTCTTCAGCGTCGTCTGAAGCTTCCTCTTCGAACTTCTCGTTAGATTCTGCGGAATTGTAAGCCCCTCGAATATGGTCAGACTCATTTTGAATATCCCCCGTTGTCGTCAATACACCCGCTTCATCATCATCTCCTGCGTCTTCCTCGATAATTGACGCCTCTTCTTCAACAATCTTCATGCACTTGAGGGGTCTTCGACATGGAGTCCTCTTCTCCATTCTAGCTTCTAGGAGCCCTGCCTTCTTCGCCAATTCGGTACCCAGTTCATACTGGAGCAGCGATGTAGGCGACGGGATCTGCGTCGCATATGTATGGAAATGATGCTTAGGCTGCTTCCCCACATTGAGCTCTACCATACAATGCTCATCCGAATCATCGTATACGTGATAGGGCAATTGGAGAAATGGATAATTTCCGTTCGCGCCGTACTCGTAGGCGAGATCGCTGGGGGCATTTCTTGGAGTAAAGTCGTCCTCGGTGACCTCGTCCAGATTCCAAGTGCCTACTTGTTGATAGACTACGTTGACATCACTCGTGGCAGCGTTTCGCATGGCAGAACCCTTCTTCTCCCACAAGGCGCAGATGTCGTCTCCGGTATATATGGTTGGATCAACCCACTTGAAGGCTTGGGCGGCCAGGACCCTCGTGACATGCACCGCCGGCAAAGGCTTAAGGCTGAAATTCTTATCTTTCAGTGACAGAAAAGGTCTCTGGACAAGGACCTTGTCGTAGGTGGTCGAAGCCGCCCAGAATGACACCTCGGGCGGCGTACTGGATCGCTGGTATACATTGTTGCCATTAAAGTTGATATGATGAACGGGTTCCTCGCCAGATCCGTTCTCGTCGTCGTCTGATCCTTCGACCTCCACTCGTCGATGCTCACGATATTGTCCGTCTCCACCAAGAGCCTGAAGATACCAATCGGAAGGCGACGACGCCTCCTGTAGGACCACAGTATCTGGCCGCAGCTGCACCGATTGGGTTTTCTTCGAGGAGTTGACGAACTGCTGCCATTCAACCAGCTTCACGGTGATGTCACTCACCTCAGGCTCGTCTAATCCAGGTATCCAGCGTCCGTAGGACTTATTTGAATTACCGCCTGGGCCTTCACACCAGACCTGCAGAAATGTAACAATGAATGGCTGGAGGAGGTCGATGATCTCCTTTGATATCCTGAAATTGTCAGACTCGAACTGCGCCACTGCCTGATCTTGCAAGCCTTCATCGTATATAGCCTCGCAGTACTTGGTTTCGTCCTTCTCCAGGGTACCAGTCAGCTCCTCGAGACGCTCTAGCCAGATCTCCCGGTAATTTGCATTGACTGTTTCTAGGACCTCTACAGTACTCTCGGGTAGGGCATGACGCAGGCCAAGGCTGGTCGACGCCTTGGATTGTTCGAGTGTCATACAGGTATGTATTGGAGCAGTAGCTGGCAACTCGACAATTGGATGTACCGGCGGCATATCAACATCGTCCTCGTCCTCGAACATGGCATCAATGTCGATCATGGTGAACCTCGACTGGCTTGAGTTTCTGAATGGTACTGATTGCAAATATAGCTCACCCGAGCTCTCATCTAGGGCAATCTCCACATCTGGGCTGTCTAGTGATGCAAATGCAAACTTACTCTCGATCGCATGAGCAATTCTCTTGAACTCAGAAGACGCTAGGTCGAGGGAAGCTAGCGGCTCGTTGAATATATCGTGATATTTTGACTGGACGAGATCGAGACCTTCACAGCAGAATGAGACGTTTTTCGTATCAACATCAAAAGAAGGCAGGTCTTGAACTGCTAATCGAAAGAGTTGGCTCGTCTTTAGATAGGTGATATCCCCGGCCAGGAAATGAATCTCTCCTGTGCACACGGATTGTCTATCAGGTACCTCAGAGCTTGGTGAATGGGGCGGTAAAAGGAAGTTTGATGAAGTTGCGCTCGTTGCAGGCGTTAAAGGCGTCCCAATGCAGCTTTCGGACGACGGAGATATGCTTTGGGGTGTAGAGTCGAGTGGATCTTGGTGCATCAATGCCAATACATCGATCCTAAGCTCAGCGCCCTTCTCAGTGCCAGACTTGCGAGCTTTAGTGGATACAGTATCCTCCGCTATGTTGTCCGAAAGTGATTTAAAGCACTTCTGTTGGGCCTTGTAGCTGTCTGTTGACTGTTGTGCCAGAAAAGCATCTTGCAAGAAGTTCTTCTTGTTGGTAGGACCACCAGCACTTTGTGCCACAGCCGATACTTCGCCATTGGAGAATTCAACAAAGGGTGTTGAGTCATGTGGTGATATCGCCTTCCGAAGCAGGAACAGATCCTTGAGAGTCACATAGCGAAAACGGCTCGCTACGTGCAAGACACCTGTTTTAGTGTCAAGGTTGACCGAATAATTCGCCAAGCACTCCCGCGGCAGTATCGAAGGAAGGAGGAAGGCTGTCTCGTCACACGTCTGGATAGACTGATTACACAGGACAGCATTAACAAGATAGTGTGTGGTGTCGAGCTCTGAGCCATCTTGAAAAGTAGCGATCTATGATGGTTAGCAACTATCAACTCTCAACATGATGTAAGGGACGCTCACCACTGGCCCCTCTGTGATTATGCACCGTGACTGTGGTGCAATGGAGATACCTTGGTTTATGGCCTAAATAGTAGCGTGTGTTATTAATCATACCGTTGGATACAGACTTTTACAGACTTACAAGGTCACGAAGTGCCGACTCCAAAAGCGGATCCCACGTTGAAGACATGACAATAGGAATGCTCTATTAGGGTAATTGTGAGGAAAGTGGGAAACCTGTATTGGATAATGATGTTGTTTGAGGTGAATATGCAAGTGAGAAGAGCCAAGGTTGCAGAACAACGAATAATTGTTTTTGGGCCTCACACAAGCTGAGAATCTTGAGCGTTGTGTGTTGTCTATCGCTGAAGCAATGTGTATGCTTGGACGTCGAGGCTTGACTTCGGTAGCAGTCGGAAGCCTTGGATGGGTTTGCAATTCAAGGATGATGTGGAGTTGAATGATGATCGAAGTTGATGTTTGAGAACTTCCTAGAGAATGGGAGCATGAATGTCAAAGCTCGAGAGTGTCATCGTGGTTGACAAGGGGATGGGACATGTGACCGACCTCGAGGAGTGTTAACATCCTCTGTCATCTAGGCTGACCAAAACAAGACCCTTGGACCTAGCTTCCATCTTCGACACTTTTCCTATCCACCCCACCCGATTACAAAGTCCATGTGTTCCTGGCTAGACTGAGCTCATGTTGAGTAGGAAGAGTTTAACACAGTGTGCGCTGGGTAACCCATGTGGCAGATACATCATTCTATTTTCCGCAAAGAGAAGAGGAGGCACACTTCATTGCATGGCGTGTATACAAGGTTCATGCAGAAGCTGTGAAAGTAGATTGATTTTATGTTTGTATATATTTGATATATACAAACATCACCGTAATTGCTGAAAGAATGTGGCTACAAGTATGAGAAAACACTGGTACGCAATCGTCTTACACAATGTAAGGTGATCTAATTTCCCAGCCCTCTGATACTGCAATGTAAGGGTAAGCTAGAACGGAGATTGAGGAGGAAACGTTGTCATTTTGCGGAAACGAAGAGTGTACGCTGGCTTTCAGCCAATAGATGTGGACATCAAAGAAATAGCGGAGTAGAGATCTCAAATCACTCAAACTGGATCTCCTCGAGTCTTTGTGTCAACTAATCTAAACTTCAGGTTTTGGGGTCTCTTGAGACTTCCTGTTTTGCAACCTCTACTGGAGCGTCGAGCTCAAATGGCAGCCACCAGAGGTAATTAGATGGACGATGTTCCCACTTGTGTACTTGGTATCCTTCGGATATGCTGATTATCACTGGTAATACCACACGGTGTGTCCTGTGAATTAATGCTAGCAATAGGGCGCCAATTATCCGCCGCCCAAAGAATCAGGAGACGGACCGCTACAAGCTGTACTAGGTCAAGATTCAATGCCGGATGAAACACTTGACTACGAACCCCGCTTTCTGAGCTCATGATCCCAGCGGAGAAGACATTGTCTTTCTTCAACCTCTCCAACTGGAAGAATCTTCGTCAAGAACTAGTCGTTGAGTACAGATGCATACCATCATGTCGAGAAAGGGGAGGACAGGCCAAGATAGGATGAATACTCGCCCATTGGAGAGATATTCCTAAAATACTCATCTGGGTAAAGTAAGGTAGTCGTCCAAAGTCAGTTAGAATAAGCGACCTCGTTGGCGCGATTGCCGATCTGTCCAATAAGATCACCGACGACTTTCCATACGTGATTCATCATTCCGAAATTGGATGCCTTTTCGAAAGCACATCATTGAGAAGATCCTACATGCTTCCTACGCCGGTTTGGAGGAGTATACTCGTATTGCCCAGATTTGTGAAGAGGACAAGCCTCGGCTCGCAAATCGTCTCCGAAACTCTGTTCGTTTTACAGACAGCAAAACGAACAATGACATCCGCAATGGCAAAGCGCCTTGAGGGCAAGACTGTTGTCATTACAGGGGCTTCATCTGGTATTGGGAGAAGCACAGGTCTTGATCCAGAGTCGACCTTCGGCGATTACGAGACTAAGATGCAATTCAGCAATGGAGTTCGCAAGGACCTCTCCGAAGAGTCTCAAACTTGTCCTGAGTGCCCGACGTTTTGACACCCTGAAGCAACTAGCGGAGGACATCAAGAAGGAGGTTGGTGATGGTGTAAAGGTCTTGCCAGTGAAGCTGGATGTTAGCGATCCCAACGAAGTGAAGAATTTCATTGATTCGCTACCCACAGAGTTCAGAGACATTGACGTTCTGGTGAACAACGCGTATGAACCACTGTATGATCCTGTTCAAGTGGCCATTTTCTAACCCACCTTGGATCCAGTGGTCTTGTCAAGGGCACAGACAAAGCCCCAGACATCGCTGCCGAGGACATCGATGTGATGTTTTCGACAAATGTGACTGGCTTGATTAACATGACCCAAGCAGTAATACCAATATTCAAGAAGCGCGGCGATGGCGGCAAAGGAGACATCATTAATATTGGTAGTATTGCTGGGAGAGAGGGCTATCCTGGCGGGTCAATATATTGCGCAACAAAGGCCGCTGTCCGGACCTTTACAGATGCTATGCGAAGGGAACTGGTTGCTACAAGGATAAGAGTGATTGAAGTGGTACGTGGGTATCGAAACCGCTCCTCCCACGATGCTTCCAGAATAAACGTGATCATCTCTGTTGAAGCGGATCACTTGCAATTATGTTCCCGAACTCAATTCATGGTTTAAGCTTAGGTATTAGGAAAGTGATGCTGACCTAAGGCTCCAGGACCCTGGACAGGTTGAGACTGTGGGTACCTTTCGACACACGCTTGACTTCTGCTTACCATGCCCAAGGAGTTCTCTGTTGTACGATTTCGTGGCGACAAGGCCAAGGCAGATGCAGTCTATGCGTAGGTATCCTAACAGAAATAGTCGTGTAGACTAATGGGTTCCCAGTGGTTGCGAACCTCTGACTCCAGATGACATTGCAGAGGTGGTCGTTTTCGCGGCTGGGAGGAGGGAAAATGTTGTCATAGCTGACACCTTGATCTTTCCCAATCACCAAGTAAGCCTCCTGCCATCCATCCTAATATTTGCGACATCTGACGCCTTTCGCGCCTGATTGGCGAGAACGCTCCAATGTGATTGAATAATCCCTGACAACGGCCTTAGGCAGCTGCCACTGTCATGCATAAAAGATCATAACTGCTGGTCAAATCTGACGTTCCGTACGGGTGAAGCGCTTGAGGAACGGCCCTCAGCCATGGCCATCTAGATTAGGACCGTCATGTGACTCACGCAGTCAAGGTGATATTGCGCGATCGTTATGATTCGCCACCGAGCTTCTCCTCGAGTGTCTCTAAATCTTCCGCATCGGCCAACTCGATGACTCTCCCAGCTTCAGCTGTATTTCTCATCAATTCTTTGGCCCCAGCGTATAACATTCTCAGCTCTGCATTGCAGGTGACAGGTAGATAGTAGAGCAGTACATATGGTACTGAAAGACGTCCAGAGGCCTACCAGTATTGTCAGCGATTGAGCAACAATCCAATTCCTCAAACACTTACCAGAGTCATCGGGTAACTGAGCAGCACAAATCGGGGCGAATGGCCGGGCAGCTCGTCGCCTAGATCCTGCATGCTAGTATACGTTTCATCGTCGGCTTGAGAAATCTCAAGGTTTTGCTTGTCGATCTGATCTGCCCGCAGGTCCGAATTAGTATAGTTTCCTCCACTTTCAGGCGGAGTGACATGCATACAGAATATTGGAGCAATCTAAAACGTACATATTACCGCCTGAGGATCCTTCGCTCTTGATGTACCCAGCCTGAATTTGCGCAGCTTCGCTTTGGTGTCATCAGAGAATGTATACAATCGAGACTCAGAAGACTAGCAATATCAGCACAAGAGTCGGGATTTAGTAGAGCTCAGATTCGTACCATCTCGAGACTGTAAATCGAGGATATTGATAGATTGGGATGAGACCGAGGGGATGGTTTCAACATCTACTGGTTCTCCACAACCCTCGCCTGAAGTTTCCCAATAAACTTTCGCCGCCAAGAGCGTCTAGAATAGTCTTGCACATCCATCTTACATGCTCGCATTCACCTCTCCTTTCCAATCCAGATATTCCATACTTCCTTCATGTTCGCTAGACTCAGTCAAGTAAGTCGCCACCTCTCGCGACCACTTGAGAGCTACGTCCAGAGCTCGGTATCAACCTCGCGTTCCTTACTGGGTGGAAACATCATGACATCAGTAATGTCGGCAGGGGAGAAGAGCAAGCGCATGATACATACGGCGGGATGCATAATCATTGGGGATGAGGTCCTGGGGGGCAAGGTGCGCTCAGCTGAAAGGCTCGCAGCAAGGCACAGTCCTAGCTGAACAATTACGGTCCAGACTGTGGATACGAACTCTGCATACCTCGCCAAATTCTGCTTCAAGCTGGGCATGAACCTTAAGCGAATCGAGGTCATTGGCGATGATGAAGGCGAGATCGTCGAGGCAGCAAGGCGAATGAGCGACAATTACGACTTCGTGGTTACGAGGCAAGATAACATGCAGTAGATGGGCTGAGGATCACGCTGACAGGCAACAGTGGAGGGATTGGGCCAACGTAAGCGTGGTAGATCGTGCTCTTCCATTGACGGAGAAGCTTATCTAGGGTACCGGCAGGCACGATGACATTACCTACCAATCAATAGCAAAAGCCTTTGATTTAAGCCTCGTAGAGCATGAAGGTGCCCTGCAGCGGATGAAGACCCTCTCCAAACCGCATCCATCACAGCCGAATTTTTCGTACGATGTGCCCTCAGCTGCACTAGAGGCGAAGAAACGGATGATAAGGCTGCCAATCGATACTTCGAGAGATGATGGCGATCAGGTACTCTTTGTCGACGAAAGTCTTTGGGTGCCTATCAGCGTTGTGAATGGGAACGTGCATATACTACCTGGAGTACCGAGGTTGTTTGAGAAATTACTGGAAGGGCTCAAGCCAGGATTGATCCCCCGGCTGACAGATCCTGAGGGCGAGGGCGTGTACAGATTCCTGTTCTCCACTCCTATGGCGGAAAGTGCTGTAGCAGGATACCTGACAGAGCTGGCAGCTAAAGTCGAGCCACACGGTGTCAAGGTAGGAAGCTATCCCCGGTGGGGACGGCAGAGAAACTCTGTCACGCTGGTTGGAAAAGACAAGGCCTATCTGGACAGCTTAATCGAAGAAGTTGAGAAGAATATAAAGGGAAAGAAGGTTGATAAGGAGGACGAGATGGATGAAAGCGACGATCCTGATGAGAATTGAGGAACCTCCGAGGAGCTATGGAAGGGAAAGACAGCCAAGTTGGTAGGATTCCACCCTTGTTTCATTACACGGCTCCCAACCGCACGGATCTCATACATTGGAGGTTCTAACCGATGTAACAACAATCACATCTGCCACTTAAAACAATGTGATCAAATTTTGACAGCTTTTAAACTGTCCGATATATTACCCTGATTGATGCAGATGTGTCTATCACCTAGCCCGACTCATAGTCCCAGTCTGCAGCGTTTGAGTCATACAGCGGCGTGGTTAGGAGACTGCTGAGTTGCGATGGACGTTGGGCACGTGTATCTTGCTTGGATCCTGGGAGTGGTACACTACTCATACCGTCAGAGCCCAAAACCCAAACGTCCAAGCTTCGTATGTAGACATAATCAGGCACCGCAAATAGATACTACAGTGTGTGTGCCTTGGATGCTACCTTACACGATTACCGACAGCCCGGTTGTTACCCCTTGCCACATCGCTTTGCTCAATCGTTCATACTTGAGCACTTCACCTCTCTCTTCATCAACCGTTTCTTTCAGATATAGACACGACAAGCAACGAGCGGTAAGCTTACATTATCAAAGACCTCAGGCTAGATAGAGACGAGCAGGTGCAGTGAAACCCACCACTCCGAGAGCAAACCCGATTGCTGGGATATTACCTATCGAATCAGATCAGAGACTTGCGCCGGGACTAACAGCAGACAGCGGCCGATTCCCAAACAATCTTTTCTCCGGCCTTTGAGCTCTTGCGGTCGTAACTTTGGTGTACTTGGTTCAGGGCTAGAGAGGGATGCCGTCGGCCCTAGACTGACCTCCCCCCCTGTCACTTCCTTCGCATGCTCCTTTGCTGCAAATGCCACGAGGAGCTTCGGGAAGAGAAACTTTCACTGAGATAGACTCCTTGTGGTAGCGAAGCCATCACAATCCTTGCCTCAATATCTCTCATCAATACCCAAAGTCGTCTTCGTCAGCCGTCCATCCCCTCAAGACACTCCGCCACACTCGCTGAACCGCACATCGAACCTCCACACCTCCGCCTACACTCGATCGCAAGTAGAAGGACATCTCCTCGCAAGTCTATCACGAAACCGCACCGAGCTCTCCCAGCTCCCGCCTTCGCGCAGATACCCTTTGGCGATACAAGCGATCCTCTCCATCATCCCTGAAGCCTCCAAGCTCCCTCGTGCTTTGTCGTCGTCCGCATACAAGGCGAAGAACCGACAAATCCGATACGCCAATTCGTCTAAGAGCCACGCGCTGACCACGTTTACTTCCACATACGGCTATACCACTGAGCGTCTAAGCTTCCACAGGCGCCATGTCTAATAAAGTATGTCCCTTCTTTCCCTTCTCGGAACCTGTCATTCAGTCTAGTTATGCGGTCTAATACGCCCCCACTGCAGTTCCTGAGGGAGTATAAGCTCGTCGTTGTTGGTGGAGGAGGTGTTGGAAAGTCATGTCTGACTATTCAACTGATACAAAGCCACTTCGTCGACGAATATGACCCTACGATAGAAGGTGTCGTCCCCTGACTGCTCCTTTTAACGAACACCCCATGCTCACCCTGCTCTCAGATTCTTACCGAAAGCAGTGCGTTATAGATGACGAGGTGGCGTTACTCGATGTACTGGATACAGCTGGACAGGAGGAGTATTCCGCGATGCGGGAGCAATACATGCGTACGGGCGAAGGATTCCTGCTCGTCTATTCAATCACATCACGACAGAGTTTCGAGGAAATTCTGACGTTCCAACAACAAATATTGAGGGTCAAAGACAAAGACTACTTTCCCATCATTATAGTGGGCAACAAGTGCGATCTAGATTCAGAGCGAGAAGTATCAAGGCAAGGTATGTGTGAAAGCACTGCTATTTGACTCCACCCACTCTTGCGTTCGGGAAATTCGGTGGCTTAGAGAATTCTGGCTAATATATTTGCCGACTACAGAAGGAGAAAATTTAGCCCGACAATTCGGCTGCGCCTTTATTGAGACCTCTGCCAAGTCACGCATCAACGTCGATAACGCCTTCTACAACATTGTCCGGGAGATCAGAAGATATAACAAGGAAATGTCAGCGTACTCGCCCGGCAGTGGCAGTGGCGGCCTAGGTCCAGGACTGCAGAACGAGAAAGCCGAGAGCAGCCCAGGTTGCTGCGGAGGAAAGTGCATTATGATGTGAGGGAGCTGTATCGTTGGGAAGAGAAAGTCCGGGGTTTGTCGAGAGGATGGGAAAGCTTTGCATGGATATACCAAAAGAAATCAGAAGATAAGAGGTTTGAAGATGTGGAGCCATCTCTGGCTATTCTTGCTTCGTGTCGTCTGGGGAAGGGAGTTGGGACTACGGATCGTTTATCATTCTTGCGGCTCATCGCCGGGGAAGGGGCATTTACTGGCTTTGTGGGCGTGTTTGGCCTGGAGGGCAACAGGTAGCCCCTCTTCTATTCCCTGAACGCATGTTCTGCTTCAAGGCGTTCAGCGATTCCTTAAGACGTCGTTTCTTACTGCAACTATATCTTATTCCTGATCTACCCATGCTCCTCGTCAGACCCCACGACAAAAAGGCCCTACTCACTCAGTGTCCCCACTACCCTGACATCCTACCGCGTTTGAAGATACTAAATACCAAATACCACTTCAACATACTCAGAGTATGTTAAAACCCTCACTCTTACCACCATCCATTCACCACCCTCCCTCCACCCCCCTCCATCCACAACCTCCACCAATCCCCAAATATCCTAGCCATCCACCCATCATTCATGAAAATCCCATCCCATCCCACAGCCACCTTACCTTACCATGCCTTACCTTCCATACCCGTCTCTACCGATACTGACCAATCAACGATTCATTCAGCTCTATATCACGTCTCGATCATGCCCCGTTGGACTCGGTGTGGGGTTCTGGATAAGTGGCTGGCGGGAATGATGCGTGGGGGACGTGGCGTGGGTTGAGGGCTATGCGGGTGGGGCTGTTGTGTGTTGTGTGTTGTGTGGTGGGATGGGATGGGATGGGGAGGGGGATGGGGACAAAGGGAGGGGGAAAGGGGGCAGGAAATCGTCGAAGGGAGACCAGCGGGGGGGGGGGTAACGTACCTGGATGCAAAGAATAGGTGCGGCGATAGGGGTCACGAGATGAAGCATAGGTGATGGTTCTTATCAATATACTCACAAAGACGGTCAGAACAGTGCTGATAGAGTGCAGGATGCATGCGGACGGTTAGATCTTATTTTCTTGGTGCGAATCGGATTGGGACTCTCTTGTAAGGTAGATGTAGATGTAGATGTAGATGTAGATGTGTGGATTGGGCGATTTTAGTGAGGTTGGGGGATCGGTCTTGTTTCGTCTATGGTATTCTAGAATATGGAAAGGGCACTTTTTTCTTCTTTGGGGAGATTGTTTATGGTGAGTGAGGCAATAGGAAATGAGGTACAGAAGTGTTTAATATACGTATGAACTGGCTTGGAACCTTTATGCGCTAGTTCTATGGCTTTGTGTGATCGGTCGGTCGGTGTTCATGTATCGTTTTTCATAGTTATCTTACTTCGCTGAGGTACTCAAGTAAACCAGTGTCCTTCAGTACCTAATATCATCACGTCTGCTTCTCCTGAAGACAATTTCTTATCTATCCGCATCATAGTCTAGATATTCTAAATATTGTAATTCCTTCATGTTGTACATAGCTCAAGATCTTGCATCGAGGTCTCACTGCATCCCCCTCCCCCTATTCATTCCTTCTCCATCTCCATCTTCTCATCCTCCATAAAACAAGTAAGACTGCCTACATATCGTCTTCGTCTTCACTTTCACATGGAGAACGGATCCTTCTCCCCAGGATACTTGCCGGATTTCCAGATTTGCAAGCACTGCCTGATCGCGCTTGTAAAGGAGAGGAGAGGAGAGCATCGAAAGTACCTTAGGTATCAACGCAACACAGAAATCCGGATCATCGACATGGCGCAAGAACGGGGGCGATCCTAATGCTGAGTTGGTGTTGTTCGTGCAGTCGCGTTTCCGCGTCGGAAGTCTATATTTCAGTGATAGAATTGCTATTAGATCAGAAAGATAGTAGCCGAGGAGGAAATCAATAGACGTAGCCTCAGACAAGGTTTTTTTCTTGCTTGGCTTGGCTTGGATCCACGGGTTTGGAAAACGTTGAGCTATGTATGATTGTGCACCGAAAGGCAGGTGGATCTGATGAGTATAGGGTATGCTGACTTGAATTATCGTATATTGGGCAATAAGAATTTGTGAGTGGATGGAAGACGAGAAGGGGATTGATATTTTCCAACAAAATCCCATGACATGCCAATCATCAAAAGACGGTGAAAAAAGCTGTTAAGAGGCCGTTCCTTCATCACTGCAATCATAAGACTAAACCTGACGCTAGACTTCCTGAAAGCCTTCCAGTCCCGCATTCACCTCTCCCTTTCCCAACATCCCCATATAGCCCTCGAACTCCCTGCCGATCTTCAGTACCGTCTCGAATTCCTCCTTGCCCACCATCTTGCCCTTCTTCTCCGCCAACACCAGAGCGGTCCTGACAGCGTTCCTGATCTGGCGCCCATTGAGCTTTTCCTTGCTCCATTCCTGAGTCACCATTTTAGTCAGGATGTTGTAGTGAGCATCAGTGATGGCACCCTTGGTAGCTAAATCCTGGAGGAAGATGGCCCACACCGAGGTGCGACGCTGCCGGTCAAGCGAGGGAAGGCCGAGTGTGACGTGAACTCGTGACTGGAAAGCTTGATCGAAAGTGCCGACGCGGTTCGTTGTGAGGAAGAGAACGCCATTGAAGTATTCGAGAGTACGCAGGAAGATCGACACGAGAGCGTTACGCTCGAGATTTGCAAAGTCACGATCTTGCAAAAAGATATCGGCTTCGTCCAACAGGAGAACGGCACCCCAGGTCACTGCATAATCGAAGATTCCTTCTAGGCGCTCCTCTAGTTGTTCAGGATCTGTGCCAATATCACCACAGGTCACCTGATAAAGAGGTTTTTCGAAGCTGTCGGCAACGCATTCGGCTGTCAAGGTCTTGCCACTCCCAGGGTCGCCATGAAGGAGCGCCACCAGCCCAGCGCCCTTGCCAGCTACAAGGTCATCAAGCCTGGCCGTTTTGTCCACATATGAAGACAATACGGCCTGGATGATATCCTTGTACTCTGCATTGAGGACAAGGCGATCCCATGCATTCTTACGGAACGCGACAGGTTGCAACAGAGTGACATTCAGTTCCTTCCAGACTTTGTTTCGCAGGCAGTAGCCGTGCACATGTTGGGGGCAAAGCAGCAACGTCAACTCGTCAGGCGTGGAATCAGGCTTGAGCAAATCGTACTTGGTGAATTCAGAGTCCACCTGACGAGCAGGACCGCCTGTGCTGTAGCGCATGTATCGTTCGGCATAGCGATCGTGACGATCATTGTGCCTCTCCGGACTGTATTCTAGGTGCAAAGGTGGCGCCTCAGGAAAAGGAGGTGGACCGACTCTAATGAGCCCTCGTGACTTTCTGGAGCGATTGTCTTGCCAATTCTTGCTTTTAGCATCGGATGGTCCTTGCTTCTTGTCGATGATAATTGGCCAATTATGACGCCGTTGGTAAGTCAGATGATCAACTGTGCAAGTAGAGAGTCAGCATTGCCTTGGCAAACCTTGGACATCGTTGACACTTGTATGGGGAGTACACCCGGATCTTTGCTTCGGATTCACGATCTTTACCCTAGAATGAGTGAGTGAGAGATGAAATAGAGCTCACGTACCCATAACGCGCTCTGGCTCATCACCATTATGTTGCGACCACAGCTCCCCTGTATACTGTCTGAATTTTTGCCCCTGGAGTTGCCAGAAATGCTTGCCACGGCTGATGAGCTCAGCTTTGGTTTCGCTAGCATTCGGGAGGAATTTCTCTGGCACAAGGTCGAGCGAGCATATCTCGAAACTACCATGGAAAGGCGAGATGGTGTGGACGGACCACACACGCCCGTATACCTCACCGTCGTAATTGATAGACCAGCAAGTGAGGTCAAGCCTAGAATGACTGAAGTGGTGGTGGCTTGGCTGTCGCTTTTCCATCCCACGAATCGAGTGGACGACGAACGCTTCGTATTCGCCATTCTCCAGGCTGTACACGATAGTGCCAGGAGCGTATAGTAGCCACAAATCTGGATAAGTGATGAGCCCTGATGGCTTCGCTGACTCGAGATCGTCAAGCTTCGCAGTCACATCACCAAATTCATTTCGCATAAAGTCGCACATAAGCTGGACATGATCCCCAATCTGTCGAGGGATACTCGCCCCTTTGTCTCGAAGCGCCTTGTGGCTATGGAACAAGACCATGAGAGGCTCCGTGAGGTGCAATTCGCCTTGCTTCTGTCTGTCGCGCGAATTCACATCAAGGTCGTATCGCGATAGGTCTTCCAGAAGACCGATGATGGTCGGTGAAGCGATATGTAATTTTCGACGCCAGAACTGATTGTTGCGGTCAAATTCTCGAATGATAGTTAAGACGGGCTTGTCATTGTGGTCATCAAGGTTATCAGGCATTGCGGAGTCGTTATCTACGAGCCACTTTGGCTGTCCAAAAGAATTGGGACAGTGTTTCCAACGCATGATCTCCTGTCTGGGGCCGTCTGCTAGTACTCTCACTGAAGGGTTCAACGCCCGGTTCTTAAGTGGCGGGGGTTGAGGTGCGTTGAATCGTGGAGCACCGACTATGATATCGACACTGGATTGGCGTCGTTGGAAAGGTCTCATAGGAGGAACGTCCTGGTCGGACTCGGCAGTGGAGTCGATAGAGCCACGACGGGAATAATTGAACGGACTGACAGGATAGTCAAGATTGGGACGTTCGCATACGTTGACGCGGCGCTGAAGGTCCCTAATCATGCCCTCCATGTCCCTCAAATAGCTCTCATCAACGGTAACCTTACTATCATCACAGGCCATCTTGGATCCCCTCTTCTGTGTAGATTGTTCAGCGTCCCAGTCGTAGCGGGGACGAATTTTGGCCATCTCAGGCTCGCGTCTCGGGCGATTGTCGAAAAATTCAATATCATCAGTCGGATAGCTGTCTGAGACAGCCTGTTCGGATACATGTCCCTTTTCGTTGGGTTGACGCAAAACACCGTCGTGCACCTTTATCAGATGGTCGCTCAAGTTCCAATCGTGCGAGAACTCATGCCCTGGTTTGTGATATTCACAAGTCGGGTACGGGCAATGAAGCATGCTTAATGGAGGATTGCTGTCAGCCTTCCTCACTAGCTGGCGGAACGATGAGGGTTCGGATCAGTCTCGTTGCTGGAGCCCAGTGCGTCTTGCTCGGGAGAAGGATAAGAGGGGGGAAGATTGCTCCGTTGATGATATCAACATGGAGAGCATACTTCGTGCTGGAGGAACGGTCAGGACTTTGTATCAGAGCCATAACAGGCACCAGTCCCACTCCAAGGCTGACAATCAGCCTCGGGGCTAGCCGTATCCTTCTCGTTGATGGTTGAAGATTGACCTACCCAACTACCTGGCGCTAGCAGCCCCACCAAATCCCCGCTCAGCCCTATTCGCTTCCATATACCTTACCTTAGGCACCCATCATGCAATCTGATGACTCTGGAATGATCATGAGCAGAATCACTCTCACTTAGCGGCGAGGCTGGCGCTCTCAATCATGACGACTTGCGACCTATGCAGCGTAACCGTAAAGGCTGCAAATGAAAAGAGCTGACGAATAGAGGTGGTAAAACAATTCCCAGGTAATATAAACGGTCAAGCACAAGGCTATCTTACAAGTCGGACGTACGTTCCGAAACCTCCATTCGCAATTCAGATCTGCCCCTCCTTGCATTCCACACATCAACGCAGTTGAGCCTTGTGCATGAATAACAACGGCTATCAAGCTCAGGTCAAAGCTTACCAGAAAAGCGCTCCAGTCTTCTAGCCTCTTACCACTATGCCCAACTGGATTCACTCGATGCATTCAGAGCTTACAATCTTGCAGCATCATCTCAACTACCCTTCATTCTCAACAGGGACTGAGAATGAACATAGGCACGCTCATGAATACAATCCTTCGCCAAGGGCTGAGGGAGAAGATGGTGATCCCGAAGCCATGCACAGAGCCATAGACACGAAGGAGATCTCCTCTGCTCGATATGCTGCTTTCTCCCCATATCACCGATGTTTGACCCGCACCATCCGGTCTGATGTCGATGAGTTCCAATGCTGACTATGTGCGTGCTGGTAGACTCTTGGCCTAAGACAGGCTGATTGACTATCAGCGAATGTTTTAATAATGCAGCTTTCACCAAAATCGAGGTTTCGTCTAATAAGAATGTTCTTTCGGTGTTCCAAAGTCGCCCGAGCCCTAGCCAGTCTAGTTAAGTTATTGGTGAGCTCATTACGAAACATACCTAGGCTCCAAGAACATGAGGTTCAATAATATATCGAGACCACGGCCAAAGACAGGGACCGAGATTCAAAATTCGGATATGAAGATTTGGTACCGCTAATATTCCAGCGCGATACGATGTTAGCATCAGTGCTGTGGATGTGCTCAGCCCGTTCATCTATGTGAAACCGAAGTTCGACAGCGTGAACGGTTAGTCCGTGTCTCGGCAGTCCCAAGTACACTATGGAGCTCAGAGATAACCTCAACGGCGAATTTGAATGACCAAAGAACGGGTCGGTGCTAGATAGATATAATGTCTACTAGAGTCTACTAGTAAGGTCCAATTCCTTCAGAACGTTCTGGCCATTTTACACTTCTTGGCTAGCCAGTCACATCGGATGAAGGCTGCAACGCCAACGCAACAATCCACACTCCAATACTTCGTACTTATCACCAACCCAGTTTAGCGAGTTCAGGCCTGCTTTGTCCAGACCCGATGTCGCGTGAACAGGGAACAGGATAGGGGCTACGACGCTACCTACCGAGCCACAGCATCTCGGATCTCGGAACTCGGCCCGTCCATTATCTGTGTACGAACCAACAACAAGAGTCAATCAACCCGGCAATCATGCACTCATGCGCATGTGTCCCTCTTGCGAATACGCATCTACCAACATTAACAACCATGACAACAACCACTCCTACTTTACACCTCCCATCACCAAACACCCCACTCCAGGAGACATGGACACAACCCCGTCATCTCATTCCATCAACTCCCCCTTCCATCCCGTCCCGTCACAACGCACTAATCCAACGCCCTCCGCCCCCAAATTCCACCAACACATCCATTCGCCTACCATCCCATCCCATCCCATCCCCTGCCCATCCCCTGCCCATCCCCAACCGTCCCAACCGCCCGCCCTCCTTCCCCACGGCCCGACACCCGAACCGCCCCTCTGAAGCCACAATCGGAATCCACAAATACCTCCCATGGTCGAACCTAGACCCGCTCGGTAGCGTACATTACCTTGTCATTCATCAAATAAGTCACACCTGGCGATAGCTCCTTAATTCAACCTGGGAAGGCCAATTCAGCTAGCCGTTGAGCCCCAACGGGTTAGCCGTCGCCAACATATGACGTACTCCCCCCAGAATACGCCCACGGTCCAGATCAAAGCTAAAGCCAAAACCCAATCTCCATACCCCCCTACTCCGTACCTACGCCGTGATGCCACTTCCCAGGATCCGAATACACTTTCCCCATCCCTGGAAGCCTAGCGGGCCAGAAGAGGCTGAGGCTGAGGCGACCTAGGGCATCATCCGAGGCGAGGTGCCGGATACCGAGAAACTCAATCATGGTGGATCTGGGGAAAGTATGTTTTTGTTTGATTTGATTTGATGCGCGGTATTCGTCTAATTGGGGGCAGTCACCGAAGCTCTTTATCCTAGGGGGTAAATCATCCATAAGGTAAGGTATTGTACGAGCTACCTATTGGCGACTGGGGGGGGTTGGCGGTTACTAGGAGTAGGAGTAGGAGTATGCGGGCGTTGTTCGCGGTTAATAGTTCGTAGAATAAGAGAAATGGGTTCGATTCCTATTGGCGCTCGGTTCAATGGTGGAGCTTATGTCTTTTTTTCCTTTTTTTTCTGACGTGGGCGAGGGGGATATTGGGATGGGTTCATGAATGAATGATATGGGTAGCTTGCTGTTGTTGTTGTTGTTGTCCAATAGATTCGTTTGGCAAGGGAAAAGGGGGACGTTGGGATCAAGAGGTGTGAGTAGAATCGTTTTATCATATTAGTCACTACTTTCCCTGGGCGTGTCGCCGTAAAATATAGCTTTGTTCGTTACACATCATTACCTAGAGCTTGAAAGCGGAATCGCAAAGTCGTAGAAACGTCCTTCTCGTCAGTGATCACCCATCCCCATCCCCGTCCCCAAACTCAGGCAGCGGATGCCTGCGGGGCAATATCCAAGTTCTTGATCCGCTCTTCCATGGCTTTCACAGCATCTGGATCCTGCGGCCGCATGCCCTGCGGTGGCGGATTGCTGTCACCCTCTGCTCTTGTCGATTTCCCCTCTCCTGCTCCCTCTCCCCGTCCCTGTCCTAAGACATCCTCTTCCACCGTATCACCCGGGTAGCCGTCGGGATACTTTGACGTCTTGGGTCTGGCACGAGTGTCAGTCGGTCAGTCAGTAGAAATGTAGAGATGTTTGACGGGCTTCAGTCGGAATAAACACTTACGGATCGCGCGGACATTTCGCACAGCGTTTGTGCTTGCAGTTTTCGCACTGGATGGCTTTGCCGACGAAGAGCGTTTGACACTCGTGGCAGGTACGGCGCACGCGCTGCGTAGGTTTCTTTCTTGTCACTTCCTTGCCGGACGAACGGTGAGGCATTGTCGAGGCCCCGTCGTTGCTCGTATGACTAGCATCAACAGCGATGAATCCAGCCGCAATCCCCTTTCCCTTTGCGGCTTTGGACTTCGGATGGCCAGGGCACTTTTTGCATCGGGTATGATCGCAGTTTCTGCAGAGCTTCTCCGAACCAAAGGTGGTATCGCATCGATGGCACGTACGATGGATCCTCAGGCGGACCTGCCGTTCCACGCGTGGTGTGCCTGCCGTGACGGATGTGGTCCATTCGCCGGGTTCGAGGGTGAGACCATATTTGGCGAACATGGCCTTTGCTTTCTGCTCTTGGCTCGCGCTGGCCTCCTTGGGATTCATGCGTATGATGGGCGTAGGGGCGGGCTTGTTGTCCTTGATGACCTGCGTTATCTGCGCGGGGACCGAGAGAGCTGGCATGGAGCCAGCCCTTGTTGGCGATGATGTTGCGATAGGAGGGCTGTGACCGTTTGAGCATGGCATCGAAAGAGGAGTTGATCAATTGGAGCGGACCCTCACTTACCTGGTAGGTGCGGTCGTGCTTGACTCGCCAATGGGGCCAGACCTCTGCGTTGGGGCGAAGGCAGAGGCGTCAGATATGGATTGTCTCTTGGATTTGGGTCTCAGGACGAGACTGGCTCTCCTCATGAATTTCTTCAATCCTCGGGGTTCATCCTTTTTGTCGCCCGGTGCACCTTGACCTGAGGAAGACATTGTGTTCGCTGATAGTTGTTTAACGGCGATTGCCGATCGTGGTGTGACGGTTTAAGGTCGCGGTGAAAGGTGTGCAGAGTAGCTATATCAGTCCCGTTGATATAACAATATCTCCACACTTGGCTATTAAACCAGGCGGTATCGGCCGCTAGACTAGGAGATGCTCAGTACATGACGGGTCCTGATCAACGGAGAGAAGGTACTTGGTAATGGTGTACCGAATGCGGACGAGAGACACAGGTATGATATGGCGGAGGGAAAGTGGGAGGGAAGCAGCTATTCAATATACAGCGTCCAGATTTCCAAGCGTTGTCCGCTTGGTGGAGAGAGCGCTAAATGGGCGCTACCGAAGGAGCCATTGTGGGCGGGCCACTAAGGCTAAGAATCCCAGCCAAATGATAATCCCAGCTAGCTATCTGCAGTTCATCAGGCGGGATATCCCAGTACGTTGTTTAGCCTAATTCAATATGTTAAAGTGCGTTCGGGGCGTTATCGAGCAAGAATTGTGGAGACTCTACCCCAATTTTTGCGCGCATCGCTGATGTGCTGCAGTGAGAAGATTTGCAGCAAAACAAAGGATGAGACTGGGGTGCTTGTAGCATCCCCATGCAGCCTCCCGTACGCCTATTTCCCAAGATTTGGTCTCGCAACTGCTTGGACGTATCATCAGCTTCCCTTCATTACTGTATCAGCTTACAGAGTAGCTTGATGTAGTCTTTTCAGTAAGGTAAGGTACCTTTGTGCAGCTCCAACATAGGGGGAAATCCAATGCATACCCAAACCATATAAAAGGCAATACGAGCCGTTCACGAGCCAATCAAGACTACTCCCAATGGAGACGAACCGCAATCACGAATATGCTTAGCGTCGCACTCGCGACTTTCTTGACACTCGGAGCCGAGATCAGCAGGACTGATACAGCGGTCCATGAGCGTCAAAATGGGATCTAGTGGTGGGGTTAATATCAATAGAATACAACAAGAAGTTATGGTCGAAACTCTGCTGCATGCGCCAAATACCTTTCTCCTCATCCAAGCAACCGGGGTAATCGCTGCTGCCAGCCTGTCAGATTCAGATTGCCGTGCTGACTGCCAATCTTGGCCATTGTTGCTTATCCTCAAGCCTAATCGCTGATTGGATACCAAGCTACCCGATCACCACAACCCCGGCTTTCGACATGCACGATTATCTCAATCTTTGATGGCGCATATCTGAATGTTCTGAAACTCTTGCAGCTCGCATTTGTGCTCCTAAATCTGCTTATTACACCCACGCCAAGGACATTGGTTCCGAGGTTTAATCTCTTCATGAGTCCTCCACCCCATTTCCCTGCTTCTGCAGGACGATGCATGCTAGCACCGTTGGAAAGGGTCAATCAGCTATGCAGTGGGCGACATGCTGGGCACGAAGTCGCATGCTAGGGACTTCTATACAGATGTGAACCAGCTGGTGACTCCCTTTACCCGACTACTCTCCAATAGTACAGACCGAATCTTACTATATGACTTTGATGGCGCTTGTCATACAACATATCTGTAGGTCATGACATCTGGGAAACCGTTTGCTTTTGTCTGCCCTTCTCGGCCACAATCCTGAATGTTCACACAAAGACCTACCCAAATATTTCACCAAGATATCAATTCTATGTCGACACTACCATATTCTCACGCTTCGTACGAGATAAAAAGTCAAAGAGCAATTTTCAAAGCTCGGTTTTGTTTGTGCCGCAACAGGGAGGTCTCAGTATGATGAGCGATTGCTAGCAGGACATCCGAGCCCAGGCATTTTGACGGTGTCCAAAGGTAGTGCAAAACCTGCGCAATATTTAGGTCGTGCAATTATACTCCAAGACGGTGAACAGGACTTCTGTGATACGGTACTTCCGCTGTGTTCGAGGTTCGACTTCGTCGATCGGAACGCAGCAGTACGCCCGCGGCACCCAAGTACAGATCCACTAAAGTAGCAGTCCTCTGGCAAAGGCTATATCCCCAAGGCGATCCGTAGCTCTGCAGTGCCCATCCCATGTCCTGGCGAGCATCCGTTTCAGGAGTCTCTGCCTGGGTACAACCGAGACGGATGCCATAGTTGCTAGGACATTACTCCTTTCCGGTGCATGCAATGTCGCGCCTTATAGGATATGCAGTGTTTGTCTGCACACCTTATCAAATCAGCGCAGCAAGTGGCAAGCTTCCTCGGACATTCGTTCAGTCAACGTATTATAGTCCAGCGACAACGGGTGCAAGAGTACAGGCAGTTCTCCAATTAAACTTGCACTGGTGAAAGTATCCTTGGTTGTAGACTTTAGTATAGGCCAAGTGGTTGCTTCAGCTTGCCGTCCCAGGCCATTAGTGGAGACTGCCAACATGCCTAGCAAGTAAGAGTAGCAAAAGTGAGTCATGCCGGCCCCCAGGCTGTCACGGCAGCAGAGACGGAGACAAGAAAACGCAAAAAAGTCAAGAGGCTCAGCAAGGTCGCGCCCAGATTCGAACTGGGGTTGCCGGAATATTTGCGATCGGATCAAAATCCGGAGTGATAACCACTACACTGCGAAGAGTAAGACAATGAGACGGAAGCGTGCTGTAGGTCTCGCTTTCACTTACCTACGCAACCTCTCGGCTCATCTGGTGCCTATTAGTGTAAATATTCATGCCAGAATACATGGCTTCATCAAGGTCAATTCCTTGCAGTGTGGAATAATACAACTCCTGTTGGGAAGTCGATAAGCGGCTTTAGAATAGATTGGGAGATTGGCTAATCAAGCGAAGGGTTGCTTGCATGACGCCAAATTAGCGCCTTCCGCCATTGTTTACACTTGTTGCACCCAAACAGCATCAACCAAAAACACCACGTCCCGCTACGCCTTGGAGATTTAACAGCTTCTTAGCCCGCACTTCGGTCGCATTCTCCAGCTGGCAGATATCATGGATACATTCAGAATGAGCCAGCAGTTTCGCGCCCAAGGGCAAGGCAATGGTGGAAAGAGCAAGCAACAACCTAATGACAGTGACGCTTTCATGCGCCTGGTATGTCACAAGTCCTCATGAGCATCGGATTCCGAGACTCACTACTCTAGCCTGATCAAGAGATCGCAGGATGCATCAGCGACATTGGTGTTCAATTCTCTCCTGAGGACCTACAAAAGCCGCAACCACAGCAGATACAAAAGGTCTTCGAATGGTTTGCCGAGCTGTTGATGAATGCGACGAGGGAGACGGTTGAGCCTGCGATGCGTGCCGCTGCTGAGGATATATGTGGGGAGCACATGGAGATCGTGCCACCGGATACGAGGAATCTAATGGGATTCTACGTTTCGCTAAGGAAGCTGCTCGTTGAGGTAAAAGACTGCTTCTGCGCTAGGACGCTAAATTTCGCTGATAATTCCTAGTGCGGCATAAAAGATTTCTCCTTCAATGACCTCCTCAAGCCTACCCATGATCGCCTCGTCAAGATCTTTTCCTACATAATCAACTTTGTCCGATTTCGCGAGTCGCAGACCGCCACGATCGATGAGCACTTCAACAAAGCCGAGACTACCAAGACGCGAATTGAGACCCTTTACCTCGAGAACCAAGACATGGAATCACGGCTTGACGAGATGAGGAGGGAGCGAAAGTCAATGGATCAGCAGGTGAAAGAGAAGACGAAGCGCAACGACGAGCTGAAGCAACGGCTGCTAGAATTGAAGAAAGGCCAAGAGCGAGTAGCAGAGCGATTGGAGAGGGTTCGGGGCGAGAAAACTCGGCTCACAAGCACACTTGAGGAGAGAACAGAGAAATGTCTGGGCATGCGACAAGAGTCCGAGAAGCTACGGCCATACGTGTTACAATCACCCGCAGCCCTCCAAGCGAACCTCACAGAACTATCAGACAACCTCAACCGGGACCGCTCCCAAATCGACTCGCTCGAAAAGCGCACGCGAGCCCTGCAAACAAGCACCGACACCTTCGGCGTCGTCGCCAACGACGTCGTCTCCTGCACCAAAGTCCTCGACGAAGTCTCGACCGAGCTCCACAAAGAAGACGAAGAGAGTCTCAAAGCGGCCAAGCGACGGGACGCCCTTTCCGAACGCGGCAACAACGTGCGGGAGGTGGAGAGGACGGAAGCGGTCCTGCAACGACATTTGAAGAGGTGGCTTGAGCGCACTGAGGCGGTGAGGAATGGTAGTAAGGAGAAAGCGCAGGCGGCGAAGGGGAAGATGGAGGAGTTGCGGAGTGTGCATCGGGGCTTGACGGAGGAGAGGACGGATAAGGGACGGGAGATGGAGAAGCGACGGGTCAGGATCGAGCAGACGGAAAAGAAGGTGCGTTTTTGTATTCCTTACCGATTTGCATCTCTCTTTCGCTGCTCTGCTGAAAACTAGTCCGTAATATGCTAATCATGCACGCTTTCTGCAGATGGCGGATCTAAAGGAGAATATCGAGGACGAGATACATTCGGCGCATGACCAGTACTTGAAGATGGACTCGCATGTCAAGCTGTATATGAATGAGATTGAGCATCTTATGTGAGGTTTTTTTTCTTTGAAAATGGGAAGGGATGGTTGTATAGTGCTGTCTGTATAGAGACCAATGTCGGAGACGTTATTCCTATGGTGGGATGAAGTGGTTTTTCGCTCGCTCGCCCGGCGTTTGATGGGGTTGAGGTATGAGATACCACCGCGAATGCAGGAAGCGATAGGAATTTATTATACGGTACATGTCATGCAATGCAATGTCATGCAAGTCTTTCAAAGACCAAGATTGTAAACAACAGAGCTGCAAGTCCCAGTCCTAATCCTATAACCAGCTGATCAGCCAAATTGAGTAAGTAAGATCGATCGATAGCTCTAGCATGAGAAAAATGGAATCGTCCGGCACCCTTGCAACAGAACAAAACAGCGCCCGTCTCGATCCTCGCCTCTACAGCTTCTTCCCAGCAGTCTCTGACTGGTCAAACAAACCCCCTTCATTCTCATTCCTAATCCCTTCGCTATATGCAATCTCAAAACCCATAAGTATTTCCTCGTTGAACATCTCCTCGCTTCTCCGTCCGCGGTTCTCTCTACCGTCCGAACATTGTTACCCAACCCACAGCCACTGATACTCGTCCACAAGGGGCCATAGTCGTGCTGTCCGGATCGTGTCAGTAGTCTATATCAGCAAGGACTGTACGGGGCCTGTTGAGTTTCTTCCGAAGAATAGACGAGGGCAGGAAGGGTCATCAGCAACGCTGAGGCTGATGGAAGCGACGATGTGGTAGTAACGCGAGGGGAGGAAGAGTGGGTATGATGTCAGTGTCAGCAATTGGTTTCTTCTTGATCCATAGAGCTCGTAGCTGAATAGAGTTGATTGCCATGCATAAAGTGCTTTGATATTTGAGATACCTTCGTACATTGCTCAAAAGGAGATGTACCATCTCTCGAGTCCTGCCCTGAAAATGTCCTCTGTTATACACTCGTATGGCCCATCGGCCTTTCCATATAGGCCTGTCTGCCCGTATGGACCTTTACCCGATTGTCTTTTCTTGGATGGCCAATGCCCATCGGAAACCGTCTCGCCAATTTTTAGATTACCATGAACAAGGAAAGACCTCGGCTCGAAGATCCAATCCCCGATAAACATTTCGATGTTCAACTCCATGCCGTCCTTCTCACGTGAAGACATCAAAGTGCGGGCTTGATCGAGCATGCGCCAAAGTTGGTTCCGTGCTTTGTCTGAAGTCTTTAGCGACAATGGATGTCGACCACAAACGGTGGCAATGCGAATCTGCATCTCGCCTTCCCAATCCACCGAGGAGTCGGCGAAGAAGTCTTCACACAAGGAGGGTAGTGACAGCGAGAGGGTTCGAAGACGAGGACATTTTAGGATCTTGCGGCAGAGGTGATCTTTCTGCCCTTGCAGTAAATTTGGGTCTGGGTGCGCGAAGCCATCGGCTGTCAGAGGCGAGTGCTCCAAGAGTTCCAATGTCTCATCCGAGGAGTCAACAAGGGCTGCAATACCGCCAGTCCCAACGGTCGCGATACCCGTGATATGAATCTCTCGTAGATTAGCCGCTGTTTGGGAAATTGCTATTAGGTCGTCGTCTGTGAGAGGCATGAAGTTGGAATTCCCGAAGATCTTCAAGCGTTTGAGACCGCTTAAATTGATCCTTGGTGAGTCCAATGGTTTCTTGTCAACTTGATTTACAGCGTTGGAGATCTGGGACTGTGTGAGGTCCACAGCAAGAAGCTCCAACGATGTAATGCTTCGTCCGTTTACATTGCGCCCCAGTAGCCTTGCCCAATCCTCCGCATCTCCATATCTTAACGCCGTCCAAGGGACAGTAAGATAGTCGAGATTGTTGCATCTTCGTAGTACACTGAAGATCATTGCATTCGTCTCTGCTCCATAGTATCCGTTGAACCAGATCCTACGAACGCAGCTCGCAAGTGTAGGGTTGATTTCGAAGAGCTGTACCGTCTTCCTCAGCGAATGGTAGGGGTCACGATAGACAGCAACGCTTGAGGGGTAGGTGGAAGTGGTGTCGAGGGTACGTGATTGCATCCATCTGAGACCATGGGTAAGTATTGATTGTCGTCAGAAATTTAGGGGCTGTACTGACCTTTCGGAACCTCTCCACCGCGAAATCTGAAGGCTTTCCAATGCATACTCCAAAGCCCAATCGTGCCATTTCCGACCGACCTGGCGGATTGCTTCGGTGGCATTCCAACGCAGAGTATCTGGCGATATCTGACCTCTGACTACGCGTTGCATTGATACATCTTGTAGTGGCTCCGGTGCCTGGCTGAGGCCATAGGTGAATTGAGGGCCATGCTTGATATTGAGCTTGGCGGCTTCCGCAAGGATTGCAGTGAGAGTCTCATAAGGAAGGTCGTTAATCGTGGACGGCATGCCTGAAGAGTTTGAGGAAAGTGTCACAAGCCAGGATACTCTTATGAATGGGTGAATTGTTGATTTGCAAAGCAGCATACAGTCCGAGGTTTATATACTGCATCTTGAAGGAGATGTCTCCTGAAAGACCGTGCCGAGCGGAAAGAGTCTGCATCATCACGCGATGCATTGCTGGCCAGTCGCCCAAGCAGTCCGAGAGCAAGTCTATTTGCGTTGCGCAAGTTCTTCAAAATGACATAAAATGGGGGTAATAGCGCAGTGAACGATTGGGTGAAGCGGAGAAAATCAGTGATGATGTAAGCCAGAGCTTGGCGCCAAGTGCTTTGCCTTGTGGCGACATCGTACCAAAATCGGTTGCCGTCGGAGTGTGCCAGATTGTGAAAAATTCCTCTATATTTCACATGCATCAGTGCTATCCATGTAGCGCCACTTTCGTGTGATCCCTACTGTTCTGTCATAGGTACTCCAAGCGAGCGCTGGCCTAGCGTTTGGGCCACCATGAATTGTATCCATGTCTTATGTTACATCTAGTCGGGACAATGTCTTGTACTGCCGAATACCCCCTTGCTGTCTGGAGGTAGCGGTCGAGAGCAATCCAATATCCAAAAGGATGCTCATCATAGTTAGACTCCTAGTATTTCGACATTATGCTCAGTTTGTTGTCGTACTTTAACCATCCGATAAGGAGTGAATATCTTTGCATCGATAGAACATTACGAGTCCTGATAGCACTTGTGTTATCCGAAGGTGGTAGCCTCATCATTGCATTGTCTCTTTGACACCTTTCTTAGTATACATACTTTGGATGTCATACTTGGTAAAGTAGATACCTGTAATTCATGTACATTTGCACTTCTGAAGATCAATATTATATCATTTACAAGCTCTTTCAAGGGATATTCAATTCGCCGTCGCCGATCCATTCGGAGGGTCTTTCATTAGTCTGGCCGGAGGCGCAGTCGGCGCCGCCGGGCCATATTCAGGGTCAGGATTCGCAGACTCATATTCCAGTGATTTGATCAACTTGAACAGTAAGACAGCCAGGAGAGCTCCAGCGATCGGTCCGACCCAGTAGATCCAGTGAGTTCGATTAAAAGCATGGACCGCTACTGCAGGGCCGAACGAGCGAGCAGGGTTCAGGGAGCCTCCGGTCCAGAATACTCCTGTATGTTGTCAGCTACGAGCATTCTATGAGCATTTGTCGTCTTTGGTCTTCCATTCGGAGAGAAGAGGTGCATAATAGGGAAGGAACAAAATCCAAATGACTGACCCGTAAGCTCGGCAACGAACAGACTGAGTCCGATGCCTACTGGCGCGATGAAATTACCGGTATGTTTCTCAGCTGCGAGCATGAAAATGGTGAAGACGAGCTGTGCAGTCAAGATCATCTCTATCACCACTCCTTGCGCGATAGTAGTACCTCCGCCGAGCGTTGTGCTCACAGCAAGCTCTCCTTGGAACAGTGCCTGAACAATGTATGCTGCGACGATACCTCCAACAACTTGAGTGATGAATAACAAGACACCTCGGACCCACGTGATAGCACCGATCAATACCATCCCGATAGTGACCTGTCAGAATATCCCTTATTAACCACTACCCTAAGCATGATATCTAGATATCGTGCTCACAGAATGGAATGATAGTTACTAACAGCAGGGTTGAACAATCCTCCACTGATGCGAAAGAAGACCCATGCATTCGTGGCTAAAGAGAATCCAAATGCAAGGCTTATGTACAAAAGCTCTGAGGGATTCTTCTGCTGGACGGTAGTGACAACCATCGTCCCTGTATTTGTATTCGAGGAGATGTTGGCGACTCTGGAAATTGGACTTGGAGTCAACGTTGCCATTCATTGATAGGATTCAGAATTACACCGCAGCTTTGATATAGAACAATCAAAATGAGACCAGGAAACAAGCAAATCTCGTTGCATAAAATGTCTGTATAGGGCTACAATGGCTCCGAGAATACATACTGGGTACCTGCGAACGCGAAGAATAAGAATGAGATCGTCCCCACGAGCTCACCAATGACAGCAACAGTATGACCACGACTCGTGGGAGGAAGGCGTCGCAGCAACGACCTGAGTGGAGTCGAGGAAGAGGTGGGCGCATCGGTATTCATGGTGTAATGATTATGAAAGGGAACTCGAATTAAAGTCTCTCACTACAAGAGAAGAAAAGAAGGAGTAAAGATCAGAAGAGTATCACAAAGTGGTTCGGGTTTCGTAATGGCGGATTTGACAGTCGCGTCACTCAACATTTTGAAGGCCTCGGTTCCGCCCAAATTTCAAACTTTCAAGCACATTGAGAGTCTCTCGCGGCTAGTGCGTCACAAGCCGTGTAATATGAGAGGACTTTGGAAGTCTGGAGTGACGAAACCTTGGGTCTAGCAAAGCGTACCGTTGCCGTATTGATGATCCTTTGCTCCTGTAACGCTTTCGGAGTAGTGTCTTTACGCATAATGGATAGGTATCGCTTTTGGGTATATGCATAGCTTACGAGCACCGCGCCGAGAGTAAAAGATCCCCTTCCGCTTGTCACAGCCTCTTGGGACTTCACGGATCACACGAAAGGCTTCTCATTGATCTTTGCTTCCCACGACATCAAAAAGATTAGATGATGAGGGAAGTCTCCGAAGAGAGAACCGTCAAAAGCTTGAAAACTCTCCATAGTGTGGCGTTGCACTTACCTGAAGTGTCATCGCCATTAGCTTATAAAGGCTAGCTTATCATTTTCATGCCATTCATGGTATAGCTCCCGTTTCTCGCCTTCCACGTTCGGCGGCGCAAGACCGTTAAGGTCATCACCCTTGACCGAAGTTGATGTCGATACGGGGTACCGCGCCACCCAACCGAATTGAAAAGGCTTAGGTATTTTAGTATCATGATAATTTCGCCGAGATAGCATTCTGATCTCACCACACCAGGTAGCTAGCTCCTCCCTCCCGAAGAGGCGGCAAACCTTTTGTATTTCGGGAAGATACGATACTCGGTGAAACCTTCAAGAAGCTGCTTATCATCTTTTGATTTTGCGGCCATGGGATAGGCCTTCGTCAACGCTTACGGGAAACCTGGCCAGAGAGGTTGCCATCCGGATCAGGGAGGACTGAGCTAATCGGGACTAAAGGTCCTGTAACGAGTAGTTCTGAAGTTACAATTAGGTAGAATACCTGGTCTGCCGTCGAAAAAAGGGTATGTGCTCTGTAAAGCCAGGAATTTATTGTGATGCGAAGGGTGGCATGAGACGCACACAGTTGCGATCTCCTTCCATATATTGCAAGTATGACGGCCTGAGCTGCGGATTAGATGCACACCGTCCACGGTCGAGAGCGTACATGCTGTCAGAGTCTCTGATCCAGTCTTACAAATCGGCACCATTTTGCGATAACCCTCGCGACTTCAATCGTCTTTCCAGCCCAGACCCGCTCATCACCGCCGAATCTGACACTGCCACTAAAAATGGGTATCTGCTCCTTCCAAGGATCGCTTGATGCCCCTTCCGTGACTTCAAAACCAGATCCATCCTGCATACTTGAAGACTCTGCTAGTACCAATTGATCTCCTCCATGCGCTGCTGTCTCCACAGCTGAAGCCAGCGTCCGCGACAGACCTTGAGCTGAATGCTCGGCCGTACAGCGGTGGAGACTGGCTAGGCCCCAAGTTGCTAGCAGAGTGGATTGAGAACCCGAATATGTCGTCGTAGAAGTAGCTTGACCCGAATTCGAAACCAGCACACGGGTTGCCAGAAACGCTCGGAGATGTGGCAGGGTAGGTACAAAGACGATATGAATGCTTTGAGACTTCGTAATGAGATGTATTGTCGGAACAAGAATGTCATACTGCGATGTGCGTTCATTGGTGGTTTGAGATGCTGATGGGTCTTCGGATTGAGCATTTTTGACAGAGGCTTGAAGATCTTCGAGGAAAGCTTCTCTAGTGGAGCAAATAACTAATGTGGAGGGCGTTCTATGATATTTCAAGACGTAGTCCACGAAGTCGGAACAAAGCATAGCCGGCAAGGCCACGGACGTCCTTTGGAGGTGCATTCTCCCATCATTCTTTAGTAGCTGGTTGTAACCTCATCCGCACTGTATTACGAACGTACAAGACATTTTTTTATTGATCCTTGCAGATGAAGACACTTTCTTGAAGTTGCAATACCGCCATGCTATTCAGCCCACGATAGATTCCGAACTCCCTCAACGGATGCAAGTGATAAGAACAACAACCGGCCTCTGTACGAGCTTGGCGCCAAGTCTTCATTTAATCTCATCCTTAATGCCGAGTCTACGAATCAAGACTCCCCATCTGATAGTGTCCTACGATCTTTCTAAGAAGAGTCCTCCTACCATGGAGTCTCTCTCCCGAGTCTCGTCGATGCTGGACTCAAGTCTGGACGCCATCCATGAACTTGTACCCACTGAAGCTGACTTAATGACCAGCACGAGAATTGACCCTCGACGCGGCGCATTCTGTTGGTTCTGGAAGGACGATCAATAATCGAACATCAAATCGTGATCTGTCTTTCACTCAAGTCAAGAAGCTTTTGGATAGCCGCAATGACAGAGAAATATTAGAAGGCCTGCGAAAGGTAGTCAGCGTAGGGTCTTCTGCCACATGATGCCTTTCGGGTTTCTGATATTAAAATCCTCTTAGATGATATACCGCTCTAAGCCATGTCTGCCCTTCTTCTCTGCAGTTGTGAAAAATGTAGCGAGTCCAAATATCGAGATCAAGAAGCTTGTCTACATCTATTTGTTGCATTATGCGGAATCAGAGCCAGATCTTGCACTTCTCTCCATCAATACAATACAGAAGTCTCTTACAGATCAAAGCCCACAGGTCCGAGCAATGGCTCTACGAGTCATGTCGGGCATTCGTGTACCAGTCATCAGCCAAATCGTGTCTCTGGCGATCAAAAGAGGATGCGCAGACATGAGTCCCTATGTTCGGAGAGCTGCCGCGTTGGCAATCCCAAAATGCTACAGACTAGATCCGAACACACTACCTCAGCTTCTAGAGTACTTATCGACGCTACTGGGAGACAAACAATATTTCGTTGTAGGGCCAGCTGTGATAGCTTTCTCGGAGGTCTGTCCGGATCGAATCGATCTGATCCACAAGCATTACAGAGGTTTGGTTAGAAAGCTGGTAGATATGGATGAATGGGGACAGCTTGCTACGTTGAGACTTTTGACCAATTACTCACGAAAATGCTTCCCCATACGGACAAAGAGGGCGTCAAAGAATAAGACCCAAAGCTTCTATGAGGACGAAGGCAGCGAGGATGAGCAGGAAAGCGCCGGTGAAGAAGCCCGAGTGCTGGACGCAGACCTGGAACTGTTTCTCAAAGCATGCAAACCTCTACTATCAAGCCGTAATTCCGCCGTTATAGTGGCGACCACTCGCTGTTTTCTCTACCTTGGCACCCCCGAATACATTGACTCTGCCATCGGACCATTGATAGCGTTGCTAAGAAGCCCGCAGGATATTCAGCAGATCGCCATGTACAACATCGTTGCCGTCTGCCTAGTACGACCGCAATCATTCCTGAGATATGTCACTCATTTCCTCGTAAGGTCAACAGATCCTCCAGACGTTTCACGACTCAAGTTCGAGATGTTGACCCTCCTATTCCCGCATTGCGAAGGCCACATGAAGGAGCTCATTCTAAGCGAATTGGAGCACTTTACTCGCTCCTCAGATCTCGACATAGTCCAAGAAAGCGTAAAAGCCATTGGCCGCTGCGCACAGAACGACAGTCCCGCTTCCCAACGCTGCCTCCGGCTCCTTCTAGCCCAAGTCTCCAGTCAAGACGGCAACCTAGTCGCCGAATCTCTAACCGTCATCCGCCACCTCATCCAAGAAAACCCTCAGGCCCACTTCAACACCGTCATCCGTCTAGCCAAAAGCCTCGACACAATCACAAACCCCCAAGCAAGAGCGAGCATAATCTGGCTCGTCGGCGAATCCTCCGGCCTACCCGAAGAAGAAAACATAGCCCCCGACGTCCTCCGCATCCTCACAAAGAACTTCGCCACCGAATCCGAAGCAGCAAAGCTCCAGATCGTCCTCTTGGCCGCCAAAGTCTACCTCCACTACCTCAACCGCACCGTACCCACCCAATCATCCCCATCGTCCACCTCACCCACCACCTCACCCACCGCCAGCCCATCCTCCCACCCACCGGTCAAAGACAACAACAGCACCCGAGACCCCTCCTCATCCCCAAACCCAACCCACCCCATCCCCCTCCTCTGGACCCACATCCTCCTCCTAACCCGCTACGACACCTCCTACGACCTCCGCGACCGCGCCCGCCTCTACCGCGCCCTCCTCGCCAACCCCCACTCCACCCAACTCGCCTCCCTCATGCTCCTAGCCCCAAAACCCGTCCCCTACACCCCCTCCCCGAGCGAAAGCCGACGAGGGATATCACTCGGCTCCAGCAGCTTGGTACTCGGCACGGAGGTGGAGGCGTATGAAGCGTTGCCGGAATGGGTGGCGCTGGGGAAGGAGGTGGATGCTGGGGTTAGGGATGAGGTGGGTGGGAAGGAGGGGGAGGCGGGTGGGAAGGAGGGGGAGGCGGGTAGGGTGTTGGATTTGGCTGTTGCTGTTGCTGTTGAGAAGGAGGAGGTGGGTGCCGCGGTGGATGGGAGGAAGGGGGCTAGTGGGGGGAAGGGGAAGGAGAAGAGGAAGGAGAAGACGTTGGATGAGTGGTTGGCTGAGGAGGAGGAGGAGGAGGGTAGCGCGGAAGAAGAGACGGATGGTAGTGAAAGTGGAGAAGAGGAAGAGAGTGAGGAAGAGGAGGAGAACGAGAGTGAGAGTGAAAGTGAAAGTGAAGGTGGTGCGGAGGGTGATAGGTTGGTTAGACGCTAACTTCCCAATCTCTCTCTCTCCCCTTGATTTTCCAAGGCAAGGCAAGGCAAGGCGTAGGATCGATCATACATACATATATCCATCCCCGAAAAACGCATAGTGAGCCAAGAAAAAAAAAAAAGGCAAACGTAACGCTATAGGAAATCTTCTTCACTCACTGATCCGACTATCAATCATAATTTTCTACTCCGTACAGGCTCCAGGTATAGGAAGAAAGGAAGGAAGGAAGGCTAGTACTAGGGCATGGAAGAGGAATGATGTCATATTTTTTGACATTTGTTGGAATCGTAGAGTGATATCTTGATACCTTGATTCCCCTACCTACCTACCTACCTTATATCCACCTCTCTCCTCATGGCATGGAAAGAAAAAATCCGATACCCTCAGACCTTCCAATACCTTCTGGGATGGACCCCGACAAAGATAGTCCTAATCCCTCATATCTGCAAAAAGACCGACCACCACCCGCAAGACCCAAGCCCATCTCAATTCTCCTCTCCCCATCATATGCCATCCTGCAGAACCCTACCTCGGTTTGGTACATTCACTTCAGCGGTGCCGCCTTCCCCCCAAGCCACCTGTAGACAACGCTGAAATCCCGCCCCGGCTCCGTCATCTCCACATCATCATAGACATCGCCCGCCCGTTCCCCCATCTCCACCTTCGCCCCCACCCTCCTCGCCTCCTCCATCGCGAGCTTGAGATCCTTCTTCATCAGTTCGACGCCGAAACCGCCTTCGTAGTCGTGATCGGCTGGTGCGCCGGGACTGACACCGGGGACGGGGTTGTTGACCTCGCTGCTCCAGCATCGGCCGCTGCTGCCGTTGATGAGTTCGCCGAGTGTGGTGGGGTCTAGACCCCATCGGAGACCGAGGTTCATGGCTTCTGCGGTCGCGATGTTGGATACGGCCAGGAGATAGTTGTTGGCCAGCTTTCCGGACACGCCAGCGCCTTGCCCGCCCAGGTGTAGCACTTTTTGTCCCATCATCGACAGCACCGGCTTCACTCTTTTCACCAGATCTCCGCTTCTGGTGCTCGCTCCGAGCATGAATGTAAGGGTTGCGGCTTTGGCTCCCACGACGCCGCCAGACATGGGAGCGTCGACGAAGCGGCCTTGGGCGGTGGCGTGGACGGCGTTGGCTACTTCTCGGGAAGATGTGGGATCGATGGTGGAGCAATCGATGAAGAGACGCTCCTGGTCTCGAGGTGGGGCTAGGGGTGGATTCAGGATGTTATGGAAGACATTTTTGACATGTGAGGGTTCTGGTAGCGCTGTGATAACAACATCCTGAATTTTGTGAGCGCAAGACATGAGCGAGATGCTTGATGGGACGGTAGATTGTAGGAGAAATGGGGTCAGAGGATTGGCTTTGATGTTAATGTGATATCAGGGAAAGGGCTGCAGAAAGCAAGCTCCCAACTTAGATCATGCAGATTGGAACATGCTCATCATAGGATATCGATAGATTTCATCTTGAAAAAGCACAGGTGTTGAAATGGCACGTACAGATCTTTCTGCAACCCCTCTTGGCGAGTTTGCAACCTCGACGCCTGCGCCAATTTCTTGCACGAATTTGGCGGTCGCCTCTGTGTTCCGGTCATAGACGACCAGTACATCGCTCGCAGGTATATTCGCACGCAGATTTTGAGCCATTGGGTACCCTGAAGGGGGTAAGCCGAATACGTAAGTAAGGCTCTTTCTCAAGGTGGGGAAGCAGTCGTGGACGAGAGATTTGACGCTTTCATGCGCGACATGAAGGCGCGAAGCTCACCCATTCGTCCAAGACCAACGAATCCCCATGACGCTAGATTGGAAGGTGTAGAAGCGAACGTTCGCCGAGTTGAGGGGGGTAACGAGCGGGCTGCGGGGTTGGTGTGCAAGTTTGAAAGACGAGTCGGAGCGAGCAGTCTGGCCATGACGGAGGACTTCATGTTGGAGGTGAAGGGGTCGTGTTGAAACAATGTACTCCGTACACCGTAAAGCAGAAAGAACAACAATTGAAAGGAAGCTATGAGAGGAGAAAGAAGCTGGGGAAGGTTATGAGCGGAAAGAAGGGTGGAAGGATGGTCGGCTGCTCGGCATTAACCTGCATGGATGGGGGGTTGGCGATAACTTGATAAGCCAGGGGACAAAGGGAGAGTTAACCCGATATGTCCCGAAGGCATGCGCCTCGCCCAAAGTATCGTCACGCAGGCCTTTGGGATGAATGACGGGGGGCTGATGTACCGTACCTAGAGTAAGAATGGCGTATGGTGTATGGTGTTTGGTTCGCGGCGGACGTTGTTCCTAGGACTGTGGCTCTGTGGGTAGAACTAGTGGGAGATGGTACGGAGGACCGAGACGCCCGGGATGTCACGTGCGTCTTGAAACGCGTGACGAGAGTCGAAACCCCTCTGGTTCATCCTCGACTACGGAGTAAAAAAGATGGTGTTTTACGTAGTACGTTACATAAGGTAGGTAGGTCTTTGGAATGAATTAAGGGGCTTCTAATCGAACGGCGGGTCGAGATCAGTCCTTCCCATAAGACCCACTTCCACAACGCCTTTCCGACTAGATACACGGTAGGCTGTGGGGGAAAAAACAAACATAGGGGTATGATAAGTAAATAAAAAGCATGGAAAGATCGTAATTCACGCCGAGTCTGAGATCGATCCAAGTCCAGCTGTGATGGAATTTCGCTGGGCTATGATTAAAGAAGGGCGACCTCGGAAGCCTGCGCGTCCTCACCCTGGCAAAATGAACGGAATGACGGCCCTAGTCTTTGCGTTAGCATCAGTCGTCAAGAGACATACACTGCATGTACTGACCCAAGCGCCATCGTCACTGCAACGCCGAGCATGGCTCGATTCCTCACCTTCTCTACCTTCAGTGATTGCTGTAGCAGCCTCGCTTTCTTTGCCGGTTGCTGTTCCATGTCCCCTTCCTCGTCCGAGTCCTCGTCTAATAGGTCCGCCTTTCGCTTGGATGATGAAGCGCTACTTTCACCCTCGAGTTTCTTAGCCTCCTCTACCATCTCTTTTGCCCTCTCGATCATTTCAGTGGGGCTCTCTGGCAACGGCATTGCGGTTGAATCTTGAGGCATGGCAATCCTGACGCTCGTGGTCGTTGTCTCGGTATCACCTTGCTTTTCGACATTCGACACTACCTCGACTGTTGCCTTGTTGCCATCAACCGACTCTGTTTGTGCTGAAGTGACTGATGTAGCATCATCAAGGTTGGTATGTAGCGCTGCACTCGCTTCTCGAGCCGTCGCAATATCGGCGTCCTTGTCCTTCTTGGAAGGACGCGCCCTCTTGCTTGCTTTCGCAGGGCTTGCATTCTTGGCAGGTGATATTCCTCTCGGCCTTCCCCTTTTAGGTGTAGAGGCACGGACTGAGGTACCGTTTGGGGGTAGAAAGGGCTTGTCATTCGCCGTAAACTTGAATTTGGGCGGAGGAGAGATTCCCTTCATGTTCGGCTCTTCGTTGGTTTGAGATATGGGGGTCTCGTCCAGGAGAGCTACGATCCACGGAGTGATTCCATATTCGTCCGCTAATCTGATAGCTTTGCTCTTTTAACGCTGCGTAGTGTTTCATTGGGAGATGGAACGTACCATGGTGTTCATTGACCCAGACATTCCCAGCCACCTCATCATGAGCGGTGGACGGAAGACCTTTGATATAATCGCGTTCACCGTTCTCTTCTGCGACTTTGGCCCATGGGAATGCGGCCTTGAACATGCCCGTTGCGCTCACAAAGCCGTCACTGCTTCGTCTCTGAATGCGCAGATTCGTTAGCCATCCATGTACCCTAGATCCTCTTCACCCTTCGAACGTACCATGAGGAAGTAAAATTTGGGAGTAGTTGCATGCGGATGATGGGAATGTATCTCAGATCCTTCGAGGTCCTTGGGCAACGGTGCTCTCAGATGGGCGTAATCGAACGGACCGAGGTTCTCAGGCTTCGTCGCATTCGAAGTGCCTACCAAGCCAGGCTTGACGCCCAGTGTGGTTTGACCAAGCCGTCGCGTCTTGACAAGCTCGGAGTCTAAAGTGTCCTCACGTTAGAGATGCGCTCGCGTTGTCATGGAACAGCTGGATGTAGACGTACGAACACAGTGCTCCATATCAGGATTGCGCCTACTCGGCAGATGCCTTTCGTGGATCCCATTGACAAGTTCTTTGATCTTTTGCGGCATCGCGACGATTCCTCTGCGCTTTGGTAGATATTGCGAGGTGCTGACGTCGACGGTAGGTTCGACGGATGCCAAGCGCAACGAATCCTGGTTTTCTCAATTGAGTTGCGCGCGTTGGTGGTACTAAAGTCGGCGACGGAGGCGCCCTCAATGTAATGCAAGTGCTGTGATACTGGAAATAGATGAATGGTGAGAAAAAGATGAAGACGGAAAGATGCGTGTCCGGGTTCAGGTTCAGTCGCCGGGCTAAGCTAGGGTGGAGTCTGGGGGAGGCTGGCGCAAAAAGCGTGGTCGGAATTCTGGGGGGCTGGCAGTCAAATCACTGGGAGGCCAGGATCAAACTTACTATCCCACAACGACCACGCTCACATCACGATGGTCATAGCGACCGTTTAATGTTTGATACTCTCGTTGCCCATGGTACAGTGTGAAAGTAGAATTATCCTGCCAGATTTCACATGCGAACAGCGGAACGCTTCGCCTCGAGTGGAAAGTGAAGCGAACCCCACCACGACAATTCACGATGCAGACAGAAGACTGACTCTCCGTGCTCCATGCCCTTTGCCGCTGTCTTTTAGCAAGCTAGTCTAAAATCATCATTTCCTATAGTTTTAGAGAATGGCTAACCAAGGGGATGATGATCTCCAGGCCTCGACAACCGAAGGCTTCAAGGTTGGCGAGAAGAAGACTGTAGAAGAATACGCAAAGCTTGGTAAGTGGGACAACTGGGGCCGTAATCAGCTTCAATATATGGTCTATCGTATTGCTTTTATCTCTCTGTATCAGGAGAGTCATCCTGTAGTCGCCTGTTTGCCTTCGTATATCACTTGATGGTTGCTCCTTAAATGTCTCTTTCCGCACTCGTACAGCCAAATGTTGAATCTAATGAGTACTCTAATACATTCTCTCTGCTGCACATGAATCATCGAATATCAGTACTCCATACCCACGCACCTAACAAACCTTCACAGACCAAAATGACGAATCCCTCAACCGCTGGAAAGCCTCCCTCGGCATCTCCTCCTCCCCCCCCATCGCAGTCGACCCCAAAGATCAACGACGCTGCGTCATCAGATCCCTCGCCCTCGAAGTCGAAGGTCGACCGGACATCACCATCGACCTGACCGCTCCCGGCTCCGTCGAAGCCCTCAAGTCGAAACCCTTCACCATCAAAGAAGGCGCTCATTTCCGCATGAAGGCGACCTTTGTAGTGCAGCATGACGTGCTGAGCGGGTTGAAGTATTTGCAGAAGACGAAGAGGAAAGGGATCACCGTCGCCACGGCCCAGGAGATGATTGTGAGTTTCCCTTTCACTTTGTCATGGTTTGAAGTGGTAGAGAGAGTATTGCTGATGAACGTGTGGGACAGGGCTCTTTTGCCCCTAACACGCAAGAAAAGCCCGTGTATGAGAAAAAGTGTGAGTTGTGGTCGTGTCCCTGTAAGCCTTTTAAAGTATTGCTCTCTGACCTGTGGTTCCAGTCGATCCAGATGAGGCACCGACGGGTATGATAGCTAGAGGCCACTATGAAGCGATCTCGAAATTCCAAGATGACGATAAGCACGACTATTTGAAGTTCGAATGGGCATTCGATATCACCAAGGATTGGAAGTAAAGCGCCATCAGAATGTGAAGCAACCCAACGTGCATGACGGCATTGGCAAATGAGGTGGTAATGGATGAGAGCGGTGATGGAGTACACATTTCTCTCGTTTTCAGCTGCTCTAATTCCTAGAGACCAATATGCGATGACGCTGTCCAATGTTTTCCAGAAGCTGATGCTATATGAACGCCGACTTCCATGCATTGGTATCTCATAAAAAATATTCCACCACAACGCCTTGTCCATCCTGCCCCTGATTAGGCTGGTTTTGCTGTTCCCCTCTATGCTGATCGTTTTCCGGCGCCGCATCGAAGACATTAAAATATCGCTCACCGGTGTCGCTGACCTCTAGCACGCTTGCCATATTGCCGCATCGATAGCAGTAATTAGGTGCACTCCATACGGTACTCAGTCGATCATCATACAGCACCTGATATCCCTCCTGACACAGCTGATGGGCCCTGAGGATATGTGTCATTTTGTTGACCGTCAAGAATTTTCCGACGACCTGCGCTCCAAAAGTATATCCAGCTCCGCGCGGCGAAAGCGAGAATTCATCTCTCTCAGGATCCGGATCACTCCACACTAGATCCGCCATCGGGCCCTCGTGTGGAATCTCCCTGAAGCGGTCGATGATCTTGATTTGATCGATGCTGTGAATGCTCGGGCTCAAACCACCGTGCACGCAGAAGATTTGATTATTGATCACCACCGAAAGAGTAAGAAAATCGAACATATCGGTGAAGTAGTGCCACACATTGGCATTACCATACTTGCGATTGCATTCAGTGTAGAAGCCGTAAGATTGAGTAACACCGCGGGACTCATGGTTACCGCGGATGAGATGGACGCGGTGAGGATACCGGAGCTTAAGGCAGACGAGTAGGGAAATTGTCTCGACCGAGAAGAGACCGCGGTCAACGTAGTCGCCTAAGAGAGCTGTTATCTTTCCAAGCCTTTAATCTCCGACCCTAAGCAGAGGGTTTGCGAAAGAGCGAGAGGGCTTACCAAGGAAAAGGTAATTCGTATCCGGACAAAATCCTCCAATCTTGAATATCTCTATCATGTCGAAGAACTGTCCATGTATATCTCCCACAACTGTGACCGGCGCTGCTATATGTACAACATTACTTTCTTTCATGAGGAGCTCTTTGGTTTTGGCGCATATTGCCTCTATGACGGAATCGGCAAGCAATTCCTTCTTGTAGAGTCGTGATATGCACTCGTCCAAATCAACACTTGCTGAAGTACAAGGTCAGCATAATGCTTCTCACTCGTTAATCTTCGGTTCTTTACCTGGTAATCCCGGCATAGCTTGAACTTGCCTCTTCGTCTGCGGCGACGCTGTCAAGGACTTGAGTGCGGCTGGAGAGCTCTTCTAGGGCGGTGCAGTGCTGTAAGCAGCTGTGGTAGATGTCGCACAATCATCATGGGTCTCTATCTCTCAACAAGACCTGCAACGCCAGTTTCACGGCGGTATCCCAGAGCTTGTCGTTCTCCGCCATGAGATTGCCTTCTGAGCTACTGTCCAAAGTAGTTAGCTTCTAATATGGATATGACATTTAGATTGCTCCTTCCACTTCCCTCTCTGCGATCCAGACATTTCGATGCACAACGCGAACCCTTGATTTCAATTTCATATACTTGCTAAACGATTCCGATCAGCAAGAAGCTCTTTTCATAAGACACGGGGCCTTTTTAAAGTACAAAGGCAAAGCACCTGTTGGTACAGATGCTCCTGTAGACGCTAGATTTTGCCTAGGCAAACTCACCTCCTGCCCCTCATGCACATCAGGTATCTGAGAGACTTCTGAGAGACTTATTCCGCAAACAAAAGAACATCGTTTCCTTTCTATGCATAAAAACACCTTGTGCTTCTCCAAACTACTACCGCCCGTCTGAAGCTAGGGGTTTTCTAATCCCATAATAAGCATCTGCGTGGCCAGATCACGGTTTCTGGATTTGAAGGTGTTATGAGGAAGTTCCTAAGATCTGCTAGATATGGATACTCAATGGTCTCCACCAGGCCAGCAAACCCAGCACTATCAACAGGCTCCACGGTACCAGCAGCCTCCACAACATCAATCGCTTCCGCAATATCAGCAGCCATCTCAGCAGTATCAGCAGCCGCAATACCCACAACCACATCAGTACCCTGTTCAGCACACTCAACTTCCGTCTCAGCAGTATCAGCAACCAAATCAGCAGTACCCTCAACCCTATCAGCAACAGGGACAATTCGTCCAGGGGCAACAGTACCCTCAGGTTGGACAATACCCTCAAGCTGGACAGTACCCTCAAGCTGGACAGTACCATCAAGCTCAATCTTATCAGCAACAGCCTCAACAACATCCACAGACTCAACAGCAAGGGTATATTGTATACCAGCAGCAGTATACGCCCCAACAGTATGGCCCACAACAGTATCCACCCCAACAGCCAATTACTACACAATCTGTTGCGTACCAGCAGCCATACCCGCAACAAGCTAGTCCTACGAATCCGCAAATACCCACTTCCGTGACATCAAACACATGCTACAACTGTGGCAATCCCAATCATTTCGCACAAGACTGCCCTGAACCAAAGCGTGCCTTTCCAGCGTAGGTTTTCTGTAATCCATGTTTATCTCTTTCTCGATTTTGACAACCGTGAAGGGGAGCTTTGAACCATCGCAAATTCTCAAACCCACTTAATCGCCCAAAGACGGGCGTCAACAGTGTTATCCAAAACTCACCGTCGCCTCTACCTGCGATTCCTCAAGTACATGGAAATTCGCAAGTGTACCCGCCATCAACCTACAACCAGAGCGATTATCCCGAACAAGTCCAGTACAACTCGGCTACTCCAACATCAGCTCAATCTCAAGCCCAACATCAAGCATGGCAACAGTATTGGCAATGGCAAGCCTATCAACAGCGGCAGCCGCAAGGCCAGCAGCAACAAAACCAGCAGCCAGGGACACCCTATCCCCAACAGCCTTATGAAGTACCCCTCAACAATGCCGTAGGACCAAACAATCCTTACCAGCAGCCGAGCCAAGCCCAGACTCAAGCTTTCCATAGCAGCTCGAATCTTGCAATGTACCAAGCACAGCCTCCGCAAGCACAAAGTGGTCAACCGTTGCTATCCATGGAGGCATCTGTACCTTACCATCCACATTTGCCTAATAATACAATAAGTGATCTACCACCTCATCAGCGTCAAGCAAGTGTCTCTTCGGTCTCATATCAGTCTCCGTCTACATTGACAACCACCTCAAAGAAGGGAATTGATACAGAAGAAGACGAGGAGCTTGATTTAGGTTCCCTTGATATACCTGATCTGCCGAAAGATTTATCAGAAAGTGGCAAGAATCCCCTTTTACCGAACACCATAGTGTCACCTTCGGTCAACCTCATCGGTATGCCCCTGCCAGCCAATTTTATTGTTGCAGACGCTCTGTATCCGATTCCGCCTCCAGCACCCGAAAGTGGAGGTCGTTGTCAATCGAAGTATCTGCGTGACGTAACCTCAGATATTCTTTGTGAGAACATTCAGGTCTCGAAGTATTGGAAGGACCACAAGGATGATACTGCGTTCTATGACAGACCGGATGTAGACAACATCATTTCTGTTGATGAAATCCGTGCACAACTCAAGGAGCGCCGCACAAATGGCGAAGTCAATGATGAGTCTACCAGGCAGGGAAGGAGTGAGTCTAAAGGTAGCATCGCTCTCAGGAAGGATTCTCTTGACGCCCGTACCCGCCTTGAACAGCTTGAACTTGAAAAGGCGGAGACTTTAGCCAAAATAGCTGCGAAGGAGAAACTGAGGGCCTTAAAGAGAGGAGAGCAAGCGTCCTCGCCAACATCCGCAGCTGGAGGTACGCCGAACAACGGACAGATGATGATAAAGGAAGAGCAGCTGACTGCAGCCCCCCTGGCAATATCCGAGCAAGCAGCGACCTACCAACAGACTACAGAGGATGTCCTTGCGGCTCTAGGCGTTACTGGAGCACCGAAGCCAGTGACAGCGACAAATGGAGGTTATAGTGGCTCTATACATAGTCAGGCCAACGGAGCGAGACCAGGTCAGGTGCGACAGTACGGAGGTCTTCAAAATATAGACACGCTGTCCTGTTCACCAGATTATGGACCTCCACCACCACCCCCACCACCTCTATGGCAGCGATCGTTTTCTAACGAAGCGGGTGGTAGCCCAACCCTAGCTGTGCCTGGCTCAATGAACGGTCATGCTTTTAGTACTAACGGTGCAGAACCTGGCAATGGGTACAACAGCGGAACACACGTAGAAATAATCTCTCCAAATGAAGCGCCATACGACCAATTAAGCATTCGAAAGCGAAGCTACAATCGCCGAGATTCATCTTCATCAGATGGAGACAGCCCCGCAAGACGTCAAGAAGAGGAGGTGACACCAAAGCTTAAGCGGCGTCAACCAAAGGTGGCGGCAGCGTACAGGTGAGCACAACCTCTACTTTGAATTTCCATGTTAGATCTCTGATGGCGGTCCAGTCGCCGCTGGTAGGTGTCTTGTGAGTTCCGATGCTCTAGACATCAGTTTCAAACATTTCCTTCGGTTTTGATATAAGATTAAGCATAGCCCCGGCGCTTCAGCACGGGACCTGCTCTATTATGATTCACTCGAGTTCGGTTGTCCGCGCTGCGTGTACTCTCAGTCGTCTGTTCTTCTATGATACTCGGGCATTATGCGAGGCCTGGTAAGACATTTTTAAGACAAGAAAGTGAAAAGCATTATAACGCTGTAAAGCATGCCGCATTCAGTTGCCCTCGAAAGAATTTTTCGAATGTATGAACCTTTCTCCTGGTTTGCAATTAAGTTGAGCTCTATCTTCAAAAGAAGTGATGTTACTTCCTTGTCGTTCGATTGAAATGGATGAATATCAGACGAGTTCGATAAAGCACTGGTAAAAGGAGGTGGAAGGAAGTAGAGTCGTGCGTCCGCAAGATCGATTGTAGACCGTAGGTGCATGAGGAACGGTAACAGAGAGCTTCAGGCTTTGTTTAACATACTGTTCCTTCATAGCGCCCTCCGTGTCTAGGGCTTATGTTAATCTGCGTGGATTCTGTTATCTGTAGTTGTTGATCATTGGGATGAGAATGGTTTCTGCACCTTTGTTCATGACCTCGGCTAAAGTTAGTAAGCGCCGCGAGGACACGGGGGGTGGCTTCTCATTGGATCTTACCCTACCTTGGACCTGGCGCCAGAGATTGATATCGTAGAGCAACGTGAAAAGCCACGTCGCAAGCAGTGGCATGGCGGAGATCCTGTGAGGGAGGCCAACTCCTGGCAACTTGGTGGTCTTACCGAGCCAACTCCTTGCTTGATATGCACGCCCGTGCCACAGATGCTCAAGCATAACACCTTCACGGTTGTTACTACCTATCACGAAGCAGAGCATGAGTCCATCAATTTTCTTGCTTTATGCAAAAGCTTGGAGGGCGTATATACTATACGAGATGGGAATGACAGGAAAGCATCCACGATGCACCACCCACCGCAACACAAGCCAGTATACCACAGAACCCACCAACGCCTCTCAAAGGTTGGTGACTACAATACAATCAACCTCTCGCAACAAGTCCAAACTCACTTCTACCATCTGCATCGACAAACACCGCCTAAACCCTCCCCCTCCCCCCCCCCCAGTGGATAGATGGCCAGGGTTTTTTCTCTCCAAAGGTATTGATTCGATTCCATGCGATATGGGGAAAGTAAAGTCCGGAATGAGAATGTGAACGATAGCGGATAAGGGTTTGATTTATCCGTTAACATTTTCCTGTACTTACTTATGACGGAATGTATGGGTGATAAATCACATCACTGGGATTAGTAACGTATGAGGGAAATTGTTTGAAGAGCTATTCAATCATATTGGGTCTCACGGGCCTTTCATGGAATTTTAGATCGAGAAATAGCGCTAGAAAAGATTATCTGCATGGAGTGAACATGATACCATCATTTACGTGGACCTTTCGTGCTATTCTTGCAAGTGGCAACGTGAACACATAAGCTGTATGTCTCATAGGAATATGATCATGGATTTAGCATGCACGATATTTGACAGAGTGAAGAAAGTCAAGGCTATGCAGAGGATGAAAATGTGAAATCTCAGGCCTGATCATCTATCCAACACAGCTATCCAAGTCCATACCGGCATTTTAGATCCATACAGTGACAAGTCCGATAATGAAGAAGCCATCTGACTCTCTACATGTGTTTCGATCCAGAAATCGCTGATTACCAATACGTCTGCGGGAATGGCTCATCTGAGCTGGTACAATGGTACCGGGATCTGTGCCCGTTCCTGCGATTGGAGTACCGTTTACGCCTCGAAGTGACCCAAGCTTGAGGGGAGAGAAATAAATGCATCGTTGGTGTCGTGGTTCCAGCACCATGTCAGCCTGTTGCTCAGTTGGGACTAGCGCGGCCTTGGCGCGCACTATAACCAACTTAGGTCCCCGTAGCCAAGAGATAAGATCGTTATCAGATCTCCACATTGCATAGAATATGGCTTGATTACCTTAGTCTTGCTCCAGCTAAGGTATTCTCTCTTCCGACAATGGCATCTCCCGCCCACCCTACCTCCACCTGTACTTCCTCAGAAGCAATACAACGCGTCCTTTTTATCTCTTCGAATGTCCACATCTACCAGATCCCTCCGCTAACGAGCACCAAAGGCTACCTCGCAGCAAATTGGACCGGCCCCAATGCAGGCGCCCGCCAAATATTCACTGCCCGCTTGCGTATCATCGAAACCGCCATCCCCCAAGAGAACGAAAGCGAGTCCCTGAGCACCGACATACTGTTCGAAGATCCGTCGAATGGTGAACTCTTTGCCAAAGCGCCGTATGGAGATGCTAAGGCAGTCGAGCCGGTGTTGGACAGTTCGCGCTTCTTTGCGGTGAGGATAGAGGGACCGACGGGGGAGAGAGTGGTGCTGGGGATGGGATTTGAGGAGAGAGGGGAGGCTATTGATTTCGCGGGCGCGCTGCAGGAGGCTAGGAAGGTGTTGGGCTTGGAGCCACAACCTAAGGGAAAGGCTGCGGTTAAGCTTGACAAAAAGGACTATGGGTTGAAGCAGGGGGAGACTATCAAGGTTGATCTGGGTAACATGAAGAGGGTAAGACGGAAAGCGGAAGGTGAAGAAGTTGGCGCTGGGAGCGGAGATGGGGAAAAGGCAGCACTATTCTCGATAAAGCCACCGCCCGCTCCACCTTCAAGTGGAGAGAAGGGTGATGGAGGGCCACTGCCGCTTTTGGCTCCGCCGCCGAGCGCGCAGGAGGCGAGGGCGGAAAAGAGGAGGAGCAGGGGGTTTGATCCGCCACCTTATCAAGAGAAAGCGGGGGCCGATGTTGGATTTGATGATGGAGACTTTGGGGAGTTCCAATGATTTGATGGCATCTGTGAATAAGAGAGTGAACTCTAATAAAAGATAAAGTAAAGCAGTGTAAATCAACGACAAAGCTTGGCAAATGAAGCGCTACGGACAGGAGTAAGAACCTGGGCTTCCGGAGACACGGCCAAGCACTTCTAATGACGTACCGTCTGTAGCCGAGGTTTACTCTCTCTCTGTTCATAGTTGACTCACGACTCAATTGCATTCCTAAGACGTCAGTCCAGCCATGTCATTCCTCACACGTACTATCCTCCGCTCGAGGTCTACGCCTCTCCGCCTAATCCCAACAACATCCCGACCTTTCCATGCCACCAACGCCCGAGCAGCTCTCAGCGAGTCAGATCATAGTACGTGTCCATCAATGGCGTTATATCTCTCAGTGTCGGATAGAGGTTGTCAGTGAACTAGAACTGACACCATGATGGAGGTATAGACGACGGCGCACGCAAGGATGTCATAGACAAGCACAAGAATGATCAATTGGACAAGCAGAAAGAGGGCAAAGGGCACTGGAAGGGGGAGCTAAGCAGTAACTCCGAGTCTGCGGTATGTGAAACGTCATTGATTATCTGGAGGGCGAGGCTCAAATACAGCCTTTGGTCAGTGCATGGAAGATTGGGAGCTAATCTGGATTGAAACTTGTAGGTAAAGGCGGATAGAGAAGAGATCACGGATGCGAAGCAAGATATCGATAGTTTGCAGAAGAACACATCGCAGGCGATGGAGGATGATCATGATCATGCGAAGAAGTAAGGTTGGCTCGAGGATGAAGCGATCCAGAGATCTCCGTCAGTGTAATGGCTGGATCGCTTTGAACATTGCGAGCTGCTGATCTCTTCAAACTTATGCAATACCGGCGATCTGGTTCTTTGAGTGTACAAAAGTTGCATCCTGTAAAAGTGGCAGCGAAATCTTTGGCTTCAATGAACAACGCCTGGCAACCAGCAATACCAACAGCCTATCGCTGGACTACTCCCACGCCATTGCGGACCTTGAATATTTCCATCCCACAATATGCACCATCCACCCCAGGGATTTGCCCCACCCAACGCTAATTCTTCAATATAATGATCAAGAGCACCAGGATAATGACCAGTATCAATATGACGGTCAACTGCTTATTATCCTTCGCCCTCCGCGCCACATTGCCCAATTGCCTTCTCGCTCCATCTAACCTCGTCTGGTGCCGATCCACATGTCCCTCGACATCATCAAGCATCTGAACATGATCATCCAACTCATCCCCAATCTGAATGCTCAAATCCCTCTGCCGTCCAATACTCTGTCCCAATCGATCTAATTGCTCGTCTTGCTGTTGCAACACTCCTTTGTGATAATCGTGTATTTGCTGGTTATCCAACTGTGACTGGTTGTTCGGCGCTTCTGGCTCATCGCGGTATGGGAAAAGCGCCGCACGGTTGGCTTCTTCTACCGGGTCAGGAGGGGAATCTGTGAAACGGACGGATTTTGAGGGGTTGGGTGAGTCGGCGGCGGAACGCTTGAGGAATGAGGAGGTTGACGGATTCCGTGGTCGTGGATCTTTGGCGCGGGCGAAGTCGGCGGAGAGTGCTGGATCATTGGGCTGAGTGACTGAGGAGGTGGATGTCGTGGGGAACCCGCGGAATTGGGATGTTAAATCATCGAATTGTTGCCGTAATCGACTTGTTTGTGAATCACTGTCCTCGCCGGAGTCAGTTTCTTGTCGTTCTAAGGCCTCGATGCCTTCTCGCATCGAGTCCAGTGATCGCGAGATGTGGCCATCTTGCGAATTGGGTTCGAGGTTAAGAGAAATGGCTCTCTGTCGTTCTAGGAGGGACAGCTTTATGTGGTCAGCAAGGAGATAGAGCTGTGACGGGCTCGCCATGATGAAGTGGCCAGAAGCTGGAGGCTACATGGAGCTGGGAATGATGGTGCCAAGGCCACCACAAAGCGGCTCAAGCGCGCAAAGCGCTAAAGATTGAGTAAAGTAGATTGCATAAAGTAGCTGTTGTACAGCACCGCAAACTGTGTCGCTGCTAGGGACATGTTTGCCGATCGAGTAAGTACATTGTTATCAAGTGTTCTTACACACAGGCTCAACAGGATACTATTTCAGGCCGGTCCTTTCTAAATGCTGCCATCCTATGTGAAGTAATAGCAGGCTCATTTGCACTGTGTACGATGCTTCCAAAGTCTGAACTGTGATCAGGGCCGCGTTCGTGAAGCAAGATATTTCAGAGGACGAATGCATTCGTGATCCAATGAGTCTCAGCCAGCGTTGTATCAAAAATACTAATTGCCATGGACGTCGAAACACGAACATCACAAGAGGAGGCGAGTCCGATTGAGTATCCGACAACGACGGATCCGAACCTTTCAAGCAATGCCTTCTTCAGACGCACTTCGATTAATGTCCCAGATACCTATCGGAATCTACAGCCGCGCTTTGACTCGGTGGACCTGAGAGCACTGGAGTATGTCGGCTCATATGACCACAATCTCATGTGCGCCATCTGCCATTGCCCATTTGTATCGCCCGTCAAGTTGGACTGCGAGCACGTCTTCTGCCGGTCTTGTGTAAACCAAGCTATCAAACACCAGGATCGAGATGCAGGAAGCTGTCCTTCATGCCGGGCAAGAATAGATCACTCATCAACTACCACAGTACCAAAGATCTTGGACCGTATCCTGGACGATCTTCTCGTCAAATGTCCTCAGAGTAAAGAAGGCTGTCTCGAGGAAGTGCCTAGATGCCGTGTCGAGGATCATGTGCTCAGGTATTGCGCTTTCTCTCAGGTGGACTGTCCTTCCGAAGATTGCCTCTTGACAGTGAGACGGAAGGATACTGACGGTGAAAGCTGTCTTCACCACCGAGTCGAGTGTGAGGATTGCAAGCAACTGGTTATGAAGAGGGATCTGGAGAGCCATCACACGCTCGAATGCGAGGTTGGTAGGGCCTCTTGTCCTGCTTGTAAGGGCCAAGTCCCCGTCCGAGACCTTGAGCCTCATATCGACCGCTGTCCCGATGTCATTCATCCTTGCACAGCGGCCACCTATGGCTGTGACTTTTTCGCTCGACGCCCACCTCTTGATGAGCATCTCAAAGCCTGTCCATTGGCCAAGCTTGTGCCTTTCCTCAAAATGCAGAATGAGCGTCTCGAAGCCCATGAAGTTATTCTTAAGCAACTTCGTCACAAGAACTCGATTCTTGAAACCTCGTTCTGTGCAATTCAGGACACCCTTGGCACGTCCGCCAATCTCATCAACACGCCCCTCTCCGGGGCAGACCCTTCGGATGTCGGACCGTTCGACTCCACTGCACACCATCTCCTATGTCTCCATGAATCTCTTCGCGAGGAAGTCAGCCGCGTTTCCGCTGCACTATCTGAGAACGATGCCAAAGCTAGCATGGTGGCGATGAACGATAGACTGCGTGCCAAAGAAGACTTGGCTCACACTAATGCTGCGATTGGAGGTATGAGATTGCAGTTGCATTGGTTGATGAGTGCGAAATTGCAATCCCAGCAAAGGGTCGCTATGATCAGGACGCAAGGCTCCGGAGACAGTCCTGTGCTTGAGAGCTCGTCAGCTTCCATGGATCCTAGCAATGGCTCCGCAATGCCCATTCGAAGGTTGAGTGACTCGAGTAGGCAGGTGACTAAGCTATAGACTCATATTTACTCGACCCTTCTACGATTATCGTCGGAATGGCGATGCTTCATCAAAGTCCGGGACTCAGCAGCAGTACTCTTGGCATGTACTACTGGAGAGCTTGCAATGGATATCAGATACCACAGCAACGACAGCGTAAAACTTTTCAGCGATGAAAAGATGTAATACCGGGTGTATGGTGCTTGGCGCTCGTTATCGTCCGGGGCACCGAGATCATCGAACAAATCAACCCAGCAACGTACGACCGAGAGATATTCACTGCAACTTGTTGGAGGTGTTCAAAGGTCTTCTACATGGGGCGTCAAAATGCTTGGCTGGTTGGCCTGATTCAATCTTTAAATGAGAATACTTTGGCTGCTGCAACTTTACTATGTGCTACGGCCATTGAGGAAAAGGAATTGGACGGTACAGTCTGTGAACAGACAAGGTTGAGATGAGTCCGAACGCCAGTAGATATCATGTCTGGTTGGTATGTCGGAAGTCACTTATCGTCATCGTTGCCCGACCTTGGCGTGTTACATATATTATCGGAAATCTTGATGCAACCTCATGAACTTCATTGTATGCACAAAGTTTTGGATGCGCTGGCCATGACAAGAATGGCGCCATTGGGACCATCATTCCGGGAACTCACTCGACTCCTCCTTCACAACGTTCGGTATTTTCCGGGAGTGGTGACACGCAAGAATCTAGACGACTTCATTGGGATGATACAGGATCCTACTCGGTTAGCCCAAACATACGATCAGATAGCTTTACTGAGACAGGACCTATAAGTTTATCAGCATACTATACTTATGCCAACCTATGTTGTATACTAATGAGATACAGGAAGATGGGCAACACCAAGTCCCATGACGAAGTGGTCTACCTCGTAGCGTTTACGAGTCATCTCCCTGATCCACGGTCAAAATACCTTCACCAGCCTACGTAACCTTCCGGGCCGCAATGAACTCTTCAAGGCTCGGTGAATCAGTTGTCACCCTGACAAGATTTCGCTAAAAGAAACCTCATTTCCTCTGGCGGTGCGGGCTCATAATTCGATGATGCGTAACAGAGTGCGGAAAAGTGAAACGAACATCATTGCAAGGAGAGAGGCCTCGGGCTTGCAAGGGTTGAGCCGACGGGCGGTCTGCGATGACTAGGAAGAAAATTATTGACGGAACCTAATCGTGCTAATAGTCACGCAAAACATAATCATCTGGGGCGCTCGTGGGAACATTGCGCTGGAAGATTTGGCTTCTCTCAGCATAAGAGCAGACATCCCATTGCTGGCCGTAGCGCCGATAATCAAGGTCCATGCTGAGCGCAAATGTAACGCCGCTTGATGTGGAGGTATGGATCCCATCAGGGCGATAAGATCACTAAGTCTACTTACCAACCTCTCTGATCTGCCGACCAGTCTGTGCTGTCCTAACTCGGCGACGTGATCCTCCCCGACGGACAGGCTGTGATATAATACCTTGCCTCCGGTACTTGTGTATAGCGTTTTCCTCCGTCAAATTCCTCGCGAAATTAGTTATGATTACTCGGAAACATTTCCCTCGCACCATATCGCTATCGTATAATGCACCATCCATAGTAACTCTATCCCATCATCCCCTCATCTCGCGGTATAAAATCTGCCCCATCCACTTCCCGCCACCTATCCTATCATATATCAACCCCCTTTCTTCGCGAGTGATACTGTAATTCGATGGTCTTCGCGCTCTCATTTGCGATCAGAGTGGGTTTTGATGCTTTGATGAGAGATCGGTAGGGGTTATGGGGGGTTATGGAGGTAGAGTATGAATCGTGTAGAGAGGGTGGTGGATTATGCGGTAGAGATGGGGGGTTGGGGGTGGTTGGAATGGATGGAGAGGTTGTATCTGACTTGTATTCATGGCGATATTGGAATGTGTTTGACGCCTCTAATTTGGAAATATCTTTTGAACTGTTTCTCTTCTTCTGAATTTGGACGTAGCGCTGGGTGTCTGCGTACCTATGTCTTAAGATCTTGGGGATACGTATTGACGCATATGCTACAAGTTTGACAGTTGGTATTGGAGGCTCAGGGTAGTGTGTATCAAGTTTTATTCGATTGATTTCTCGGTAGGACTCGGGACCGGACGTGGAAACGTCTGGGTTGAGTTTGAATTTTGATATCCTATACCGAGGTGTGTTGATGCTTCTTTACTACAAGCTGGTTGGATTCAAGGATGTGAGTTCCAAACCCTTTTTAACCCCTTTTTTCTAATATATTCGAAGGCTACATCCACCGACCGGCATCTGTACTTACGATCCAGCAGAAGTCGTCCTCACCATCAGTCTGCTCCGATCAATCCGTAGCTGTAGCTTGACGAAGAGTCTTCCTCGGAACGCAAAGGTGAGGCTGTTTCTCATCCTATTCGTAGCAGTGAGCCGGGGCTATCCCATCGATATCCATCAGATCCTGTGCCAGCTTCGACGGCGTCGAGGCTAAATTTCCTTTCAGCTCAGATCATCGCATTCTATGTGTTCTAAGGTATCTTTATAGGACGCATGGATAGTGGCGATCCGGGGATTCGACGTTCGTAGATTCCTATCTCTCAGTATTGCTTTCTCGGCTACTGAGATTGTCTCGCCATATTACGAAGCCGTGACATATGGGACTCATCAAGCTTAGGCTTATACTGGCCTATGCTGTAGACTTTGATATTAGCAAAGCAAAAGCATTCTATGGCTTTAGTACTTACATACCTCTCCTATTCTGCGTAGAGGCCCTCGTCGATGAGGGCGTGTTCTAATCGCACGAGTAAGTCGCTGATCCTTGGGCTCGTTCATCTTGACAGTGAAGACAACACGCTGATCCCAGCGGTTCTTGTGTATGTGCCACAGTCTCAGCGTACTTCAAGTTATTAAGTTGTGGGTCCTCAGCAAAGTCTTCACTTCTCCGCACCAATGTCCGGCCTCCATGGCCACAACCTCTGCGGTTTTACCATCAATGGTCTTCGCGCCTTTGACAAAGCTCGGATGCTGTAAGACTGCCTCCAATACAACAGAATCGCCCAAGTTTGCTGCGTGATGAACCGCAGCCCACCCGTCTTGGCCCACAACGTCCCCAATATCATCGAGCTGCAGAAGGGTCATCGCGCAATCGATACTGCTATGACGTAGCGCTTGTATCAGTGCAGTATTCCCATCATGGTCTTTCACGGTCACCATTACAGAGCCCAGCGACGATGCGCGCAACAGGGTGTTCAGGGCATCAGGCTCATCTTGTATGCAAGCATGATGGAACACACTCTTGCCCGAATTGTCCAACAGGTCCAGGCGAGCGCCGCAGCCGACTAGGGTCTGCATGCATGCGGGATCATCCAAGAAATCAAACATGGGTGGCCGGCCATCGACATCCTGAGCGTCAACGTGCGGGCCCTTTTCTCCTCCGCAAAGTAACGTCACGATCTTTCTTCTTACTTCTCCGCGGTCCGATAGAGCGGCGCAGTGGAGTGGGACTTGGTTGTCCTCTTGCCGGACATTACGGTCTGCCCCTGCCGCTAGGAGTTTCTTTACAGAATCCAGAGAGCCCCACGCGGCAACGTGTAGAGGAGTTTCAGCCCAGCGATTCGCTTGGTTGATATTGAGATGCTGTGGATAGCGTTTCCAGATGTCTAGAGCACTGTCTAAACCGCTGATAGTCTTTGCTTCTGCAGCTGCGTGGAGGATGTTGGCGTTTAGGTTCGATAGAAGGAAGGGATTCGCTCCGTGGCGCACAAGGACCCTCATCTGCTCCGATCTTCCAGCGGAACTTGCCCAGTGGAGCGGTGTCCAATGGTACTTCCTGTCTTTTTGGTCAATGAGATTGTGGATGACTTTGTGAGTTTTAGGCTTTTCATATGCTGAAGCTCGGAATAGTTCAATGATGTCAATAAACAAGGAAGATCTCGTCCGGTATCTCGATTTCCATTTGACCCAGTCGGTTCCCGGTGGAGCATTATTACAGTCGTCGACGACTTCTATGAGCCTACTTTCGTTGTCAGTATGTTTCACTACACCTAGCTAAAGGGGTACCAAGGCATTGGGTTATCGAATATCCAGAGCAGCTGGAATATGCTTGTAGGAGAATGTAGGTGAATCCTTACCGTTCAAGGCTAGGGCGCTCTCTGTCTCCCACTTCATACAGTCCAAGAACCGCAACATGAATGGGCGTGAAGTCAAAATCGCGAATATAGTCATCTTTCTGTGAAAACACTTCCACTATCTCCCGCTCGACAGGCGTAGCGTCATCGGCCAGCGACTTCAAGATGGCAAGATCGGCCGGCTTCCTTTGATCAATGTAAGCTAAACAGGCCGGATGAACGTCGATGGGTGATCATACCGTGATCCCACATCTGCCACCTCAGTATCGGCGCCACGCTCTAGAAGGTACTTAACAATGGGTAACTGTCGATTGTATGCTGCAGTCTGGTATGCCGTTAGCTTGCTCCAGTATTTCAAGTATTCTTGGCTCACATGGAGAAGTGACCATCCGTCTGGTGCTGTATCCCAAAGAGTGGCCTCGCCCGTCTTCATGCATACCTTGAGCTTGTCTAGATTACCATGCTTTACATAACGCATTGCATCTGACCCCTCGGAAACCATCCGAAAGGTGTTCAAGTCATAACGGACCTTTACGGTCTTCGACGACATCACCTGCGACAATGCTTTGCGAATGAAACTAGTTGTGGCGATAGCTGGTTCTTCAAATGACGTAGCGGCTTGACAAGTTGTGTCGGTGCAGTAGATTTTTGAGCCGCCAAGCCCCAAGAACCCTTTACTGGGTACTGCGCTTTGTTCATGGCACTTGCAATAGCAGTCATACCGGCATGCTTTGCGTATTATCAAGGTGCCTACAGCAGGGCCATCCGCATCTAATGCTGGCCTGGCATCATGTGAGGCACCCAACGATATATTCCGTAGTGACGATCCCAAGCTTCCATCAGAAGAGGGAGTGGTGTCCACCGACGCTCGTCGAAGGGAAGACGGCGATGGTTCAGAAGCGAGCGTTGTAGTATATGATAGAATAGAGACAGCATCGCTATCGGCATCACCTACCGAAAGTGATAGGGTTGGTAGGAAGTAAGGATGTTGGTTGCACGCATTGAGAAAACTCTCACTGTACATGCAGTAAGTCGTGTTGCCATCATTTTATATGAGAAGGTACGTACGCATGGGCTAGCGAAAGGAAGCTTTGCAGCATGATGCTCTGTTCTTTCACCCGTTCATGAAGCTTCTTCAAGCTCGATTTATGTTGCACCCATTTCATTCGCCGTACAGCCGACACATCGGATTTAGACATGTGAAGGAGCTTGCTTTCCAATTCTTGAATTGTGGCGGAAGCTTCTTCGAGCGCTCTGCTGATGACTGCTGTAGATATATTATGCTTCGTTTGCCGGCTCCGTAAGACTCGATCAAAGCCCTTTAGAGCTTCTTCGAAAACGGAAACATCGTCAAAGAGCTCGAGAAGCTCTCTATCACCATCCTTCAAGCTTTTTACTATTTCCAAGAGCGACTTGCTAGCGTGTATGAGATTGGCCAGCGAGGCTAGCAACCCTATGGCTGTTATTGGATCCATGCTTTCACGACATTACGGCGATGATTTCAGTCCAAGGAAACGATGATATCGCGAGTCTATATTAGCGACGTCGAGTGAGGAAATTCAAAGAATGCTACCAGCAATCGCAATCTGTACATCAAAGCAAGTCAACCGAATCTGGGGGGAAAATCAGCCATCGCAATCAAGGAGGGCATGGCCCCAAACAGAAAATCCAGGGAAGGGGTCGCTGCAGGCACCATGTTTCGCATTTCATTATTCCCGAATCATGGAATAGCCAATGATTGTCCTCTGGTTTCGCGGCAGGGACGATGATAATCCTCCGACTTAGCGCTGGAGTTCTCCAAGCACATCGCATATGCAGCTAAGACGAACTAGCTCTATATGTAGGCTATTGATAGGCTAGCGTCCACAATCCCTGTAATGACCTTAGCAAGTTGAGTCAAAACACATTGATTAGAGGCGTTTGATACTCAAGCTACTATGCGAAGCTTGGGTGGCTCCTCTTTGCCCCTGAATTATTACATATAATTCGACATTATGCATAGTCCATAGCTTTCGTAAAATAAAACTCAGAACTTCTACGAGAAGGATCTCGAACAATATTCCAAGGACGACAAGGCTATGATACGGAAGAAGTTGATTAGCTCCTCGAGCCAAAAAGCTCGCATTGTGCTGGTACCGAATCTTGACCATGTGTTATGGCACACAGTAAAGAAGCGTTTGGTGTGACAAGCCTTTGGGACAACAATTCGATATCAAAAGAGCCATCGAGGGGTTATTGGTTATTGGAAGTGAATGATCTGGACACACCGGTGCTATACAAATTCAGAACATGCCTCGCCAGATAATGCTCTATACATCTGCGGCTTGTTATAGAAAATGAGAATGCGAGCCCATAGCAGGGACATAGTCAGGTGCAACAGATGCAGCGAATGATACAAGCTGCCCAGAACGAGGCCGCGCTGCCTACCTCCCATGAAATTGAATTTTCAGCATCGTAAGGTGAACCGCGGGGAAGAGAGTATCGCGAATCATTGATGGTTCGGAGAAAGCAGCGGCAAAGAGGACACGCTGGAGTGGCTAGGGGATTTGAAATATACGAAGCTCAGCCCAATTGGTCCCTGGAGATTACCTACACAATACACAAGTTCTTAACGCATCCAATGTGGGAAGGCGTCTTTGCTAATTATAGATTGCCGCCCAAAGTTCGGCTCTAAAGGAGGCCGTCTTCGGGCCGCTAGTCGCCCGATTGACGGGACGGCAGATCTTAAAGTATAGCCTCACCAGTCTCCACACAACCAGGCAACAACAGAGATCATTATCGGAAATAACGTCAATCGTCACGCAGTACCACAATGACACTGGAGCTCTCGGTCGCAACGCATGCTGATGCGGAACGCATTGCCGACATTCACATGGCCGCCTTTGGCACCAATGTTTTGCTTCTCGCTCAGTTTCCTACTCCGGCTATCCGCACCCAGCTAAGGGACTGTATTGCGCAGAAAGCAGCGGACGACATACGTGACCCCAACATCGCTGTACTTGTGGTACGAGATGAGGGTCGGATCGTTAGTTTTGCCAAATGGAGTTTGCCTATCTTCGGAATGGATACGTATGTAGAAGAACCCTGGATATGGCCCGAAGGAACCAACCTCCAGGTTCTCAATGAATGGACTGAGAAGATCGAAGCAGCTCAAGAAAAGGTTTTGGGTAAGTTGCCCTCTTACCGTAAGTACCAAATCTTCCTCCGCATATCTAAATTGTGACGCTTGCTGTATCTATATTATCCCTTATCATGGCAAGGCACTCGTCTCAGGGGTTTTTACCGAGGTACAGTCGAGACGAGTGCCAAATTCGTGAGGACATGGGATATTGTTTCTTGGCCTTGACCTGATTTCTCCATTGCATCTGGGCGATGTGTTCTCATATCAATGAACGTCGTCGAGCTGGGCATAGCTCATCTTGACCCAGGCCTCACCTTCATTGGAACGGATCCTTGTTACGAAAGGCGCGGTGCAGCCACGTCTTTGACACGTTGGGGTCTTGACAGATGCGTGAAGGATAATATTCCTGCTTACCTGGAGAGTACCCTCAATGCCGTGCCCTTCTATGGAAAACTCGGATTCAAAATTACAGAGAGAGTATCCATTGAATTGGAAGGACCGGTATTCTATGAAGAGGCTTGCTGCCTTTATGAAGTCAATGATGATATCAAGAAGACGGAAGTACCGTGGAGCGCGGAAACCTGAATCATTGAATACACACCTACCAAATCGAGCTCTCGGATCATCATATCGCGCTGTGCTCATCTGCTCGTACTTCTCATGCCATCGACTACGGTTCCCATGGCCGACTTTGTGGTTGCTTGCGCTGTCCCAATAAGGGAACAGTACATGAATGGCACGAGGACGACGGAATTGCTCATACATTGGTGAAGTGGGCTTTCCGTCGACGGAATCAAAATGGTGACTTCCTCTCAAGAATTACCTCGAACGCAATTGAAATACAGTCATGACGACAATAAGAATTCGTGCAATAGCCAATATGTTGAGCGAAATCTGGTTGGGGTTAGGTCGAAGGAAGTTATAGCCCTGATTTAAGCGAGCCGCTGTCAGGCGGGTGGCGCCGGTCTGCTTCAAGCACTTTCATCAACAAAGTACTTAAGTAGTCAGCTTTGAGCATGGCCTATCATTGAGAGCAAGCGAATAATGGATTCCCCCGGTTTGCCCGCCCTGGATCTTTACCGTGGAATCGAAGCACTAATTCGTTGGTAGCTCCTTCCTCAATACCTACCCCACCTCCAGAAGCACTGTCGAAATCCAGCGCCCACCACAACGATCCTCAGTCCTTCGAGTACGTTCTTTTCCCCCCTTCGCGCCGTCGTGGCCGCCTTCAATGCACCGTTGACACACACTGCAGCATTGTCTCCCACTACAACCGCCTCCTCGCCACCGATCCCCTCGTAACCCACCCAGTCGCCGCAATCGAATCCCTCATCTCCCTCCTCTCCGCCTCCCCCCCCTCCACGATATCCGAGACCCTCTCCCTCCTCGACTCCGCAACAGCCACCCTCAAAGCCTCCGTCTCAAATCCCATAGCGCTATCAGCAGGCACGGATCTCTTCCAGCGCTACATAATATCTACTCTTCAAACACGAGCGGCGCTAGATGCCAAAGATAGAGGGAAGCGGTCCTCCTCCTCTGAAGGGTCAGAGGATTTTGGGGCCATACGCGCACATCTCTTGGCAAATAGCAGATTGTTCGTGCAGCGTGCGAATGAGTCGAGAGGCCGCATAGCAGACGTTGCGGTGAACTTCGTCAGGGATGGCAGTACCGTGCTTACCTGTGGACGGTCGAGAGTCGTGGCTGCGGTTCTGAACGCTGCTGCCGATAAGGGCACCAGGTTTCGCGTAATCTACGCCGAAGACTCACATGCACCTCTGCCAAAATCGCACTCTACAGATTTGGTTAGCGAGCTTAGACGGAGGGATATTCCGGTCGCCGTGCTCCCGTTTGCGGCGCTCGCGACGGCGCTACGGGCTACCACTTTTGCGATGGTGGGTGCAGAGAGCGTGGTTGAGAATGGAGGAGTGATCTCGAGCATGGGCACTTATCAGATGGGATTATTGATGCGCAGCGTGGGGAAACCACTTTATGTGGTGGCTGAGAGTCACAAATTCGTCAGAGTCTATCCGTTGAATAGAGAGGACTTGCCGACAGGGCAAGGTGCGCTTGACTTCAGCACGGATGATGGAGGTGGTGAGGGAAAGGGAGAGCATGAGGAAGGGAGGAGAAAAGACGATGGAGTGGATTTTACGCCGCCGGAGTTGATTGAGGCAATTGTTACGGAAGCTGGGGTGCAGACGCCGAGTGCGGTCAGTGAAGAGTTGATTAAGATCTGGTACTGATACCCATCTTTATGAACGGACTTCGAAACTTGAGTCCCTGCACGGGGTTACATGAAGGAGCCAGTCCTGTTTTATACATGGACATTCATGTATCCCGCCAACTCCCAGAGCCCTACGCCCCATGCTTTAGTTTCAGAACGCCACCCGTGGGAAGCGCCGAACGTATGTACAGTAATACCACAAGTGAATGCTCCACCATGACAATTTCGCATTTGACGATTCAAACCATTGTGAAAGTTTGTCGTGCAGAAGAGTTCGTCTCATTCTATCGATAATATCGAGGAACTCAGTCTTTCTGGTCTTGGTAGCCTGCTGGCTTTTCCAATTTGTTCATATCAAAAAACTTCGTCGTACCTATCGGTCATCAGCACTATTGTATGTTGTAGAACAAAATAAGTGCAAAGAACCTACATGAATAGCCTTTCCAGTCAAAATTATCCTTGGGATTGCAATGGCATTTGTTGTCTAACCGCTTTTGTTCCGATGTTGGGCAATGGGTGAATGGCACATGCCAATATGCGATGTCGTCAAAGAAGTGAATCTCCTCTTTCTTGAGCAGCAGACCTGCAGCAATGGAATGGACAGGCGCATCACCCCAACGTTCGTAGAAGAATCCACCATCCTGGTCCAGCTGTTCGAAGAAGTCTGTGTACGCTTTCGACCTGAGCCACTCAAGGTTGCCGACTTCGAAGTTGGACCACTGAGAGGGTCCTGTTAGCAATCGCAGGTGCATCCTTACTGCATCTAATGCTTACGAAATGACAATGGTTGTAGGTTTCCCCACCATCATCGCTCAGCCAATCCATAGAGTTGCCTTCGGGTATATGCTCAGGATGGGCCTGAATGAACTTTTTCGTGCTGTTCCAGATCGTCGGGATGGTTTCCGCATACTCATAAAGACTAAGTACGAAGCTGTATTTTTTCTTGTTCTCAGCCATGAACCTGAAAGGATCGAAGCTGATATCGCAGTACAGCTTGATACTTGGTTCCACACGCCAATACCACTCGTACTCCAACATGAGTTGCTGGCGGAAGAAAAACCCAGACTCAAATCTGCACATATGCCTGTAGCTTGTAGAATCTCCGTAGATGATTTTCCGCTCCGCCATATCTTCCCTTACCTTGCGAGCTTTGTCTTGGTCAATGAAGTCGGGGAATGACCAGTGCTCCTTAGGTATTAAGCCATATCTCGTTTTACCAGACACTAATGCCGTGGTGACCTTTATGAAGGTCTCGTCAAAAGGCTTGTCGTTGAGGAAGACCCAGTCATAATGATGATTCCTGTTGAATCGATCTTCGACTTGGCGAATGGAGTCAGAGATGTCCCACAAGTCCGTATTGCGAGCTAGTGTCACGAATGTCGCGTTCATCTTCACGGGGGAAGTTTTTGGCTGGCTGGAAGAGCTCAACGACCCCGTCGGCCTCGCCACACCTGGTGCTGGTGCAGGTGCCAATATCTTTTCCTCGGGCGATGATCGCCATTCCGGACTCACAGCAGTAAGCCCGCCCGTGTGTGGCTCTTTCTTTCCTTTCCATTTATCGAAGCCTGTTGTACTAGGCATCTGCTTCGGTATCGAGGAGGAGGATATGAAGTAGAGAATCATAACACCCTGAAACGACGGTTAGGCACGAGGCTGGGTTGGATTGGTAGAGGAAGCGACCTACGAAGAATGCGAACAACACATATCGTATGATCCTAGAAGAACCGGCCGCCATCTTGTCTGTTTCCTTACCTTCTGGCAAGGATGTGTTTTCTTCGAGCAAGCTCGAGGACTTTGGGATCAACTCAATACCAGAGTTCCGGTGCGGACCACGCCGGCGAAGGTTCTCAGGACCTTCCACTGTAAGGCGTACTTTTACTTTCAGCCAGGTGGAATTGCTGGACTGGAAATAGAACGGCGCAACGATCACATCGGTTTCCCCGAAGTCCTAGATGACAAAAGAGCCTCGAACCCTACTCCTAAGAATGCGTTCAACAAGAGAACGGATTAAGTCTTAAGTGTGAAGATTAGCAGTGACCATTGAGATGCTTAGGAATAGAATACCTATGCCAATTAAGGTAAGGTACGGAGTTGTGGAATGCGGGACGCAGCTCACGCTAATCAAGGGGTAGATCGTATTTCCATCGGCAGCTAGGATCAACCTTTTTCCGACACTTCCAGCGGCCTTCATCAATGGTTGTTTTTGGTGTTAGATATCGTCTCTTTACGGGGCGTCTACCATTTACACCTTCATTTCCTTCTCTTCCGGCTTTACAGATATGATCTCTCTGCCGTTCATATTCTCTATCCGTATTGGCATCGAATACCCTTATCGAAGGACATCTTTGCTTTCTCCTGCATATAGTCTTCAACTCTTAAACCACTGACCACTGTGTGATGAGCTGCTGAGGTGATCCTGAGAACATAATGTCATCTTTCGGCTTCAGTAGACCTACTGCGACGGACTTTAGGCATCCATCGCAAGGCTTGGGATTCTCAGCCGCTCCTGACCCTTTTGCCAGCATTTCGCAGAATCGTGGTGGACATGATAATGATGATGATGCGTATGTATGATCTCGGTCGGCGCAGAGAATCCTAGGACTTACAAGAATAGAATCGACTTTGACGATACTTATGATGGTCTTGGGGACCAGCTTGTAGAAGCGGATGATGTTTTCAACGATGATACCTTTGGTGGCGAGGAGGTTACGAAGCCAGTGGGCAAGGATTTCGACTTCTTTGGTAGCACCTCCAAAGTCACCGATGCTATCAATGAAGAAGCAGTGCGATACAATCGCCAACAGCCGCCTTCGAAGACTCCTCTCGCTCGTGCAAGCCCTCCTAAACAAGCAACAAAGCCCTTCCGATCAGGTTATGAGGCGTACCAAACCCCTGCATACCCACCAGACTTACATGTTGATGCGAGCATCTGGGGTACAGGTCCTTCGAAGCCAGCAAACAAGGATGAAGGGCAAGCACCACAAGCCCAACAACGGAGCACTGGCGGAGCTCCTACCAAGAAAATGATGAGCTTGGAGGAAGTTGAAGCTGCGATGAGAGCTCAGCCCAGTAAAGTCAATTTGGCACCACAGCAACAATCTCAGGCGCCCCCTCCACTCGCGATGCCACAGATGCAACAGCAGACGTCGCAAGCTGCAGGTTTGCCGCCTCAGCAGGTCGCAATGCCCCAGACACAATTTGTGTATCCTCAACATCCGAAGTTCGAGTCAGTACCGCATCCTCAAACGCAAATAAGCATTCAGCAAAGGCCCGCCCAGCAGTCAAGCCATAATGCGTCGAGGTCTTCACAGATCTCACAAGCCGATCTCCCATCGCGAGCTAGTGTAGCCTCTCAAGCTCCTCGGGCTGTTGCAGCACCACAGATCCTACAGCGTGGGCAAAATCCACCGCTGCAAGCTCCGGACGCTCATACGTCCCAACAAACCCGTCAAATACTCCAGAACCCAAATCGACAGTCTGCGCAACTTGGTCCCAGTCAACCAGAGCTACCGACGGCTACCCAGATGCAACCAAAGCACCAAATCTCAGGCCAACATGGCGCCCAAACACCGTTGCCGATCATCTACCATCCAAGCCAGATAATGAACCTGACAGAGGAGGAGCGAAATGCGTATCTCGTCGAAGAAGCGAAACGAGCTAAACGCAACCACAAAATCTTCTTACTTTCGAAAGGGAATGGTCTCATGACACCGCAAGACAAGAATTTCATTACACGAATCCAGCTGCAGCAGCTTATGACCGCCACAGGCAATGTTAACGAACAGGATCCTGATGCGTCCTTATCTGAGGACTTTTACTATCAAGTCTACAATCAAATCGAGAGTAGACCAAGGCAAAATCCGCAGCAACCTTTGAGCAACTTTGCACAAACGTACCTCTTTCGAACTGGAGGGCGACAACCCATGGGAAGACGGCAGAGGGGCGGAGATAGCCACATGCAACGGATGGAGCAGCAGGTTCAGCGAGCTGTGGAGGCGGCAAAAGCTAAGCCCAAGAATAAGCAACTGGTCATTGAAGGGAGCTTGGGCAAGATTTCCTTCAGTAACGCCAAGACACCGAAGCCATTGCTCAACATAAAACGCCATGATAGCAGCGACGTCACAAGCCGTGTAGGCAGTAAGAAAGCGCCACAGGTCGCATTGAGTACCACAGATCGCAAGGCAATCCTGAAGAATATCGAAGCCATTTACTCTACGCTCATGGACATGGAAGATCATGACCGTCGCCCACCACCACATCCTACCGAAGAAAGCGATCCTTCTGCTAACCAAGCGGTCGTTGACTGGCAGCAGACCTTTCAGTACCTGAATCAAAAGCTTTGGATCGATCTTAAAGTCACAGAGCCTATAATGCCTGAATCTGCGATCCTACATCCTTTCATTGCGTTTCTCTCGTACCCGAAGGGAAAGAAAGCTATCCCTCGTATTTTCAACCATATCGATGACCAGCAGCGTCTAACAATCTTGACAATGATCATGGTACACCTAGATATACTGGACGTTGTTCGGAATGCACAACCTCAGCAAAACGCATCATCCATGGCTCGCGAGCAGGTCGACCTCTTTCTGCAGGCTGTAATTCCTAGCCTCTTCTCATATGTTACTGAAGCACAACTCAACGTCGTAATTGGTCTGTTGGGCTTAGTCGTTGATCGAGTGAACCTCCATGCCGTCGCTCGGACTAGAGTGGGTTTGGAAGTCTTGACAATGTTGCTCAGCCGCGCAGCCATCGTCAAAGCTACGGAAGCGACCAATGACCAGACATGGGAGCAATGGCTAGGAGTCTACAACCACTTCTTTGATATGGCCGAGCCGCTCCTCGGCGATATCTTCCCCGTTTCTGTCAGTGCTGGACAGGATCAATATGTCTGGCAGTTCTTGGCTGCGACTGGGAGTGGAGCCAATCCAGAGCAGCAACAGAGATTTGTCCTTGGCGTCAAGTAAGTATATTCTCCAAAGAGAGAGAGCTTCTCGCTAATTCATTCAACCATAGGGACCGAGTCATGGAAACTCTGCGTCAAAGCAAGACCTTACCTGCAGACCTGGCTTCTCAGAGACGTGGAAATGTCAATCTGTTCATGCAAGCTATTGGGCTCGACGTTGATTTACTCGATGGCTAGAAAGCCTGCTGCAACAGACAAAACGCTAGTACCCAAACGAGCCATGTCCATCGATTTACGAATGATCTGATATCCTCTTCTACTGAGCACTATCGATCACGGAGAGGCTGCGGCCGGGAATGGAGTTGTATTACTTACTACGAAGCATGGGAGTGGTATGATATGATGGATGTTGAATGAACGAAACGTCACCCTGAAGACCTTTGCATTCCCTCTGGTGACAGGAGGGTGGGAGGGCAGATGGATCTATCTATCGGGATAACGAAGACTGGGCGGAGGAGATACCAGGACTACGGCGAGATAGATTGCCGGTAAATACAGGCTTTTGCTCAGGCTCAATACTTGCTAGGACAGAGGCAGTGTGGCATGATTTTACAGTAGGCACATGAACATATTTTCACTTTTCTATGCCTCCTGAACTGTTTTAATTGTCCAAGCTACACTGACGTCCCCTGTCTTTATTGGGATGCTCCTATAGTTCCTAGAAGCTTCACCTCTCGAGAAACTCCACCGCAGGTTCGAAGCCCTATCTAGAGCACGTAGATACCAGAGACAGGCACGCATTAGTCCCCATCGCACCCAGAGAACCCATATCAGACCCCCCGCTGCTGTCCTTCTCCCCTCATCAGCCTCGACCTATCCCTCCATCTCATCCCCACCCCCCGCACCCCCCGGTATCCTGCCTTCATTCAACTCCTTCTCCAGCCTCGCAATCTCCTGCAAGCTTTTCGCATTCCTGATCAAGGCCTCCACCCTCTTCTTCTCTTTCTCGGTGAGCTTGACGCGGTATGATTTGTCGCCTGTGCTGGCGGCGCCGTTGGCGAGGGAGGAGGCGGGGATGTCGAAGGTGCGGGATTTGATGCCTAGGATCTGTTTCGAGGACAGGTGTTAGTTGGGAGAAGTTTGTGGTTTTTGAGAGTGAAGGGGAGGGGCGAGAGGGGAGCGGGGGGATAGTACCTTCGAGGCAAGGGCTGAGGGTTCTGCAGCGGTGCCGAAGAGCTCTTGGGCTTTTTCGCGTTCAACGTCTTTCACTTTCTGGTAATCGAGAAAGCGGACGGTGGGACAGCGCCATATTATCCAATGTCGATAGTGCTGCAGTGATGTTCTGTCAGGACAACAGCATCATATGAGAAGCCGCGGGTACCTCGAACCTCTTTCCTCGCAATGGGATTCTCCAGCAACGAAAGGTGTGTCAATCTCGGGAATTTTGCCAGCACCTCCAGATCTGCAAGCTCGGTGCAATTGTTCGACGTGAGTATCAAGGTAGTAAGGTTCGGTAACGAACTGGCGAGCGTAGGTTGCAGGCTATTGACCCGATTTCTCGCGAGCAGGAGCGTGCGTAACCGTGGGGAGAATGGAAAGTTGGAGAGCGCGGTGATATCGTTGTCTGTAAAGTCGATGGCATCTTGGTCCTACGCGCCCCTGCTCAGCCATGTCCGGTCTCAGTATGAGAGTATCAAAGGCGGGATGGATTGGCCTATCTACCTTCGCAACACCCAGATTCTCGATGGCGGGAATTTTGTGGCCTGCGTTTCTCGTTTATGATATCAATGGAGCTCGCCTCAAAGTGTAGTATCTGCTCCTTTCAGCCTGTACGCACCTCTGAGATCTAATTCGCGCTCCTTGAGGGGGTTGAGGTAAGAGAGGGAATTGTTGATGAGGTCGACTGTGAGGCGCATCGTTGTCACGTATTGTGCTTCGTGTCAGTATCGATTGAGAGGTTGTGCGGGAAGTATATTGGATGTATAGTAACAAGCAGTAAAATCAACGATTTGCCATGACAGTGCTGGCTAAGTTAGAATATCGAAAAAGCCTTCGTGATCCGTAAGGCTGACGCGCCGTGAGCTAGTACTGATTAGGATCAATCTTCAATACTCGTGCCAACCACATATGACTCCCGAGGCTAAGATTTAGCGTCTTGGCCCTTCGCCAAGAGGAATAGCTCAGAATTAAGTGATTAGTGGCTTCTCCCGAAGCTACTAAGCGAGCGGACTCACTTGTGGTTAACACGAGTACACTCGCGTGCTTCGGAGAACAAGACCATCCTTACCAAACCAACTTGAGATGAATACCAGCAGTCACTATCTACCAGGATGTTGCCATTGTAAGCCAGCCTATGGTGAAAAATGGACTTCTAGCCAGTTTCAGCCCGATATCTATTCAAACGAGGCAGCCCGAACAATCTAACTTGGGATCATGACAATTGCATATCTCAGGTCTAGAGTTACCTTACTAGCATTGATGAGCCTTTTCACGGCTGTGGTCCGTAGCAAACGGTCATCGACGTTACTGCAGCTGGCATTATGTGGGTACCATGGAAGACTGTACGGCTTGCTCTTGTAGCCCTCCCTTATTGCCGTGCAGATGTTGCAATTCGCTGCCGGGGAGATGATCGGACGGAGGTATGCGGTAGCTTTATCTCTTCCTTTCGCTTCATTCTCTTCTCCTTCTCACGGCCAAATCAAGCACCTTGTGAGTCGTTCAGGCGACTTGTGAAAGTAGCACTCCTTCGTTGAGTCGGCGACAAAACGCAGAGCTCCAAGATTGTACCGCACAAGCCACCTAAGGTACTTATATCCGTGAAGGCCTTGGATCCTTCCGGTGCTAGTCCGATCCTTTCCGTCTTGGGTTCATCACTGAAATACGTAAATACAGCCCATTCGATCTACACTGACAGTCATTGGGACTGGGCTTCCTAATAACGCCACGTCCATAATCATATCCAGGTGGGTCCTCAAAAGATGTTTCTGCGCTGCGCTAATCGTCGTACTTCTTGGCTGCTTTACACTGCTCTTCTTGCCTCCCGGATTCGGTACAGCAGCAGCACCAGGTACAGTTGGCGCTTGTGGCGAGCTTCTCTCCGAGGTCACCTTGAGTGAAGTCGTTGGTTGCGTAGTCGTGAACTTGGGCTGATCCTCTTCAACGTCCAAACCGCTGATTACCATCGAGGTGTCAGGGCGCGCGACGTCCCACAACCGAAGTTTCCTGTCTGCGCCACCAGTGACAAAGAATCCTTTCTTGATATCTTTTCTTCCTTGTTCTTGAGGGTCGATGCCGATCGCGAAAGCGCGAATGCCCTTGTCAGAACTCCCGTTTCCCCCTGCTGATGGATCAAGAGCTGTGGCAAAGCGACCTAGCATACCTTCGGGTTTTTCATCGTCAACCTTCCACGGCTCATATAACTTAAGGCTGTCTTTGCCACTGCTCTGTGATTCGCCAGTATTGAACACCTCCCGACACTCGGCCTTAACCACGTCCCAGATTGTGATGTCTGCCTGACCGGTGCCACCGGCTATGCAGACCCACTGATCTTCAGGGTGAATCCTTTTATGGAGTGGATAATTTGCCAAGCGATGTATTGGTTTGCCACCACCTAAGCCCCATGCTTTGAGCCGAAGGCGGAATCGGAGGTCCCATAGGTCGAGTACACCATGTGAGGTCCCAAGAAGCAGCCAGCCTTGTTGGTGATCAACGCAAAAGCACGTCGGCGTCCCATGGTGTACGGGATTCTCGAATGAATAGAGAACGGCCATGTTCCCAAGATCCAAAGCAATCACTCGAGAAGTATTCGTTACCAACAGCAATATTGATTTTGTTTCTAGTTTCGAATGGTCCAACCACATCGCGTGTTCGCCTTCCTCTAGCTGATAGCCTTGCAAAGTACGAAGCTTTCCATACTTGGTAGCTTCGCCAACCAAGGAGAAATCGACCTTTACGATCTTGATGCTGCCGTCGGTTGCACCGCTGATGAATGTATGAGTATTCTCGACAAAACAGATGCACTTGACTTTGGCACCTTCCGCATGGCTGTATGTTTGTCTTGACCGATGAGCTAGATTTCGCTCTAACCTCAGGGTGTCCCAAACCTTTATAGTACCGTCGTCAGAGGCCGTAATAAAGAATGCATGGTCCGGAGATGGTACGACTCGGTTGATTGAGCTTGTGTGTTCTCCGAAAGTGGCAATCAGCGTCCTCTCCGGTCTCCAGGGCTTGTCCACTCCTTGAGCGTCAACTTTCTTGATCAAAAGTCCCTTGCCGCCAACAGGGGTGATTGTCGGTCCAAAATCATATTTATCATGTGGATAATTCTCGGATGCAAGATTATCTAAAAGATTCGTGACACTGGGGTCGTTACCGGCATAAGAATGACCAGCATGGCTTAAGCCTTTCGGATCTTGTTTCTTGACGTCGATATTTGCATTTAAGATTGGAAATTCAGATGACTCTCTGGTGTAGGGCCCGTCAACCTTTCCGAAGGCGTTCGCAGAACTTGTGCTCGTCTCTGCTACAGTCTTGGAGATGTCTTTTCTATTGAGCAAATTGATGGCACTGGACTTATGCTTAATAGCCCCAACACGCCCATTGCCAAGAGAATTTGTTGGGGTGAGAGTACCATCGCTTCCCGTATTATCACCTGCATCAGTGGACCCAATCTGGTTCAATGGACGCAGCCCACGTGGCGAGGTAGACATTGGAGAAGCAGTTTTCGAAGACGGGCTCTTCGAAATTATCGAGGCTGGCTGCGTCTGCGAACCACTATGAATTCTCTCTCTTCTAGCATTCGTATTAGAAATCTTCCTCTGGGACTGGGGATCGTCGATATTGGTAGACGCATCTAGTAAGGCATCAGCTATTGTATGCAGAGCAGCAATTCGCTTGGTCTTTGTGTTGTCAATCGAGATGACACCGGTTGAGGCTCGACGCCCAGATGTATTCTTCTGCTCGCTCAGATCGAAGAAGACGGTCTGAGGAGTGACATTCAATTCTTTAAGGCGTAAGATACCGTTCAGCTGCGAGGGTATACTATCGGAATCTGTTCTCAACTGCTTATGGGCAATGCGCCAGATGTATTCTCTCAAAGCTAGAAGCTTGAGGTCGTCATCCAAGCCCATTCCGATATTGCGTAGCCTCTTAATCCATTGCTCATCCTCATTGTTTTTCGCTATCTTGGAAAATGCATTTGGTCGTAGATCCTTAGACGATATCGTGGGTAAAGTTTGATTGGGAGAGCCAAATGAAAACGTTCTTTGCTGTTGAACAGGCTTCCAGAATAAGCTTGTATCAGCCTTCGTCGCCCAGATGATAGCCATCTCAAAGATCGGCCGTGGCAAATGTTGCTTAAGCGCGTCAAGGATACATACTTCAGAGTAATCAACGATCGGACATTTGAGGTACGTTTGTAACAGTGGCGAGACGATGCAATGGAGATCTGCTGTTGAGAGAAAAAGTGTAGAAGAAGAGACAAAATGTGCAGCTGCTTCTCGAATCCAGATGTTGGGATGCAACATGAAGCGTGCAACAATGTCCACCATCTCCCACGTCTTGGACCGCTGAAAGAGGCCGAGCTCTGCCATCATTGCAAATGATGAGATGACCCTTTCGACAACGAATTCTTCCGTGTCGGCCAGAGCCTGAATCATCAAAGGCAGGATGAACTCTTCGAGGTTTTTGCCGCCAACAAATGTTGCAACTCCAACTATGGTCTCAAAGAATGCGCATTTCAAAATCCAATCCTTGTCATTCAGGTACGTGTTCAGATGACTGAGGATGACATCGTTGGCCTTCAAGCTCCCAAAAAATACACACAAGCTCGATACAGAGCCAAGAAAAGCCCTTCTTACCGAGGAATTGTTGTCAGTCAACAACGCCTTTGTGTGACTTTCGAAATGCGCTAGTAGGTCCAGCCTCGCAACATTGAAGGAGTGTTGATAGTTTAGATTCGTAGCGATACCGTCTTCGGCTTCCGGATCGATAGAAGGCACGAAGCCGTCAGCGCGAAGTGCCTGCAACATATCCAATATTCGAGAAGAGGTATGCGCCAAAGTTGCGAGACATTGTGCATAGGTTGATCGAACTAGTGCACTTGCCTTGGAGCTGGGGCCTGCAATGAACTGTTGCAGCCGAGGACGAACGTATTCTGTAAAGACGTAGGCGTTCACTGGTGACACAACAGCAATGAGCGATAACAGCTGTGACATCGTTCGAATTGCAGCGACTTTGACGATATCAGTGCGATCGTTCAATAACGTGACCACGTAAGGCAGTACCCGATCCAGCTTGGCCTCATCCGTAATTCTCTCCGCGAATGCCAGCATCAGGTCGCAGGCTCGAAGTCTAGCCGTTGATCTGGCTGTGTTCCTTAGCGATGAGACTACAAGGGTAAGAAAGATCAGAGAGCCATCATCTACAGGCCGTCGTCCCACGCTGGTCGCCTTGTGTCTGTTGTTTGGTATATCCACCACAACAGGGATGATACCGTTGGCAAATTCTTGAAGGTCGGGAATTGTGTTGTTCTGAGCCTTGTCGTTCTCATATCCTAGGAAATAAGATATTTTATCAAAGTCAAAGAAGACCCGGTCAATCCGATCATCAGCCTCCCCAAAGTTTGCAGTCTCAGGTAAGACAGGTGCACGATCAGACGAAGGGGCGGTAATTAGCCCCATGTATTGATGCAGGAAACTGTAGAAGTACTCAGGGAAAGCTTTCCGGCGCCAGAAGTTGAGGTACTCTTCAGCCGAGTATCTTGTCTCGGGCTCCAATTGTATCATGTGGCTGACCAGTTCCCGTACATCTTTATCTTGGATTCTATTGAGATACCCGTACTGCGGATCGTATTCTCCCTTCCTGTACTTGTAGAGCTGACTCAAGGAGAATATGGGCGCCTCGAGGAATAACTCAGCTATGACGCAGCCAACGCTGAATACATCCATTGCCCACGTGACACCCCTACCATCGTCCCTATCTTCTGTGCCGAGAAAGCGCTCTGGAGCGAGATAACATGTCCGCCTTCCTGAGGTATCGAAATAGTAGGAGAAGTCCGCAGGATTGTCTTCGGGAAGATAAGTCTTCTTGAATGAAGAAGAGTAGTCTGTCAGATATAGCCAATTCCACGACGTAACGAGGACGTTCTCTGTCTTGATGTCACCATGATAGACGTTGCAAGCATGGGAATCTCGTAGGGCACAGAGAAGTTGATATGCTAGCCATTTCTTTTCGATATCCTCCAGAAATGGGCGTGTACTGAGTTTTTCAGTATATTGCCGATCGGGAAGGATATCCAGCTTACCTCATGCGGTCGTAAAGCGAGCTATAGAAGTACTGCCTGACCAGGTAACCATTTGTACTCGTCTCAAAGATGCGTTCGTACCCAAGGGCGTTGGGTACATTGCGGAGGGCATCACGTTCCGCTGTTGGTAGGTCAACAAAGATACGATTTCAGTGGTCACACAGCTCACCTACTCACTCCGAATTCTTCTCACGTAGTCTCCGAGATCTAGTTGGGGATATGGCTTCATGACAAGTTTGACCACGACAAGGCCATTCTGACTTCTTGCTCGGATGCTCTTCATGAATCGGGCGGTACCCAGAGATTTTTCGTATGTGAGATCCGCCAGTTCAGGCACATCAATCCCAGCAGAGCCCGCCGACAACGTCGCCAGCGAAAACGTTTGTCCCATATTCAGATCCGATTCTCTGTCACCAGAGGATGATATCTGGAGGGGCCTTCTTCTGCATCATGACCCCGGGTTTGCGGCACCTTTACCGCTAGGGCCGCGTGTTCATTATATGGTGATAATATATAATGCTAGCTATCATCGATCACGGAACTGCCTGCCTCAATATTGTGACATTCGCGCTACGGGTAGGACATTCATTCGCTGGAGGACAATGGTCTTGCCCTCTTGCCCTCCAAGAATGGTTTAGTACAGGAGTGCACCATGCAGATTACCTATCTCTTGTTTGACAGCCTTCCACCGTCAATGCTACTGACTCTTCCATACTAACCCTTCTGAAGCGAAAGTAGACTGAATGTGCTCGAATACGTCCCACGTTGCTCGTAGTCACGAAAGACAAAGGACCTTCAGCACAGCACTTTGGACGTCAATACTCTGCAATTCAATATCATTTGCACTGAACCCATTTTACGAGGATCACTGAATTATGTCCTCTCGAACTCATGCTTGTTGGTTCATGCTGCTCGGTGTCTATGGTGGGAGGAGGGAATCATATCTCGGATATCTAACCCTAAGGCGTCTGTGCTCGATTGCAACCACGCGCTAGCACTATTACTTAGGGCCGTAGGAGCCTTTCTTCTTCATCGCAGCCTCATCGTCGGCTTTGAGCTCAGCATCGATCTTTGCGCCCTTCGACGGCTCATTGCCGTGATTTTTGGCCTAATCCAATAAACTGATCAGCAGGCTACCCTCACAATGTAGATTTCCAGAATTGTGACCAACGCACTGGCAAAGTAGGGTCCTTTTTATACTCAGCTTCCTCCTTACCCATCGGTTCGGGCTCGCCTTGGCGCTAGTTTCCATTAGCCTGCTCAGAGGCAAAATCTTTTTGGAATGAATACCTTTTCCTCACGCGCTAGCTTGTTCGCAATGGACCTCTCATCCTCTATAGATATAATTGTTAGCTCAATGAGTCCACACACAGGTTTTGAGCACAATGTTTAGTCACATACTGGAGTCGTTTGCCAAATGGCTGTTAGGCTGCCCCTCCTTGTATCTCTCTTTATTGTTCTCTTCTGAATCTGGAGCATTTCGCTGATCTCCGGCTTCGTAGACTCCACGTCCGCCAACGCTTGATTGTCCGCTCATATTTGGGGTCCGAGGTTGATGGTGAAGGTACCAAGGAGTAACGAAGGTGATGTGGTTGACGGATGGGAAAATGCGTGAATTGATGACGTACAGCCGACACTCGCCACACCCCTTGGCGCGGTTGTAATCTTATCGATAGCACAGGGCTGAGTATGGCACAGTGTTCCGAAGGTAAAATTTTGCCCTAGGATCGCAAGCATACACAATGGCAAAACGGAAAGAGATTCAAGATGGAGATGCACAAGAGCCTGAGTCTCTGGAGAGTAGCTCCGAGGAAAGCAGCAGCGAAGACGTACCAAAATTACCCTTCTCCTATCGAAAAGCTGATAATTAACTCATGGTAGGACACAGACATGTTAGATGTCGAATTTGAATGGTTCGATCCACAACCAGAGAACGATTTCCATGGAATCAAGACTCTGCTCCGGCAATTGTTCGATGTCGATGCACGTTTATTCGATCTCAGCGCCCTTACAGACTTAATCTTGGCTCAGCCTCTGCTAGGATCTACCGTTAAGGTTGAGGGAAACGAGACTGACCCGTATGCATTTTTATCGGTACTCAACTTTCATGAGCACAAGGTAAATACTCTAATTTTCTCTTCAGTGGTATACCTAATTTTTTCAGGACAAACCTGTCATGCAGCAATTGAGCAACTACTTCCAAACACAGTCCTCACGCAATGCAGCCCTCGCGCCACTGAACCAGCTTATGAACGCAGACAGTGAAACTCGCATAGGTCTAGTGTTGACTGAGAGGCTCGTCAATATTCCTTCGGAAGTGGTGCCGCCAATGTACAAAATGCTACTGGAAGAAATCTCATGGGCCGTCGAGGAGAAAGAACCGTACGATTTCACTCATTACCTTGTCTTTTCGAAGACGTATCGAGAGGTGGCATCAGCTCTAGACGAAGAAGATACGCCCAAATCGAAGAAGCAGAGAAAAGCCGGCAAGAAGGGCCTCTCGGAAATTTTCTACTTTCACCCCGAGGACGAAATCTTGCAGAAATATGCCGTAGTAGCTGGAAGCTTTGAGTATCAGAATGAGGTTGGGGGGCCAGACGCTAAGAGAGCCTTTCAAGAACTCGGCATTAAGCCCGAGGGACATGTGGTCCTGATGGAAGCCGCCAAGTTTGAAGCAGCTGTCAAAGGGCTTCAGGATTACTTCAACCAAAGCTGAATTACCATTCACGATGCAATCGAGGAAATCCCAGGTTACTCGGCCGAATCATCCCTGACTTCACACCCACTCGGTTCCCTTCAATCTCTGCATAAGGTATTCCACTTCCACAACCTTGGTCAATGGTATGACGGTTTCCTAGCACTGTCAGCAAGATTTCAATGGGCTCTCATTCGCCACAATTTGCCATGATGTTGCTCACCTCATACATCGCTACCACTGCTTCGACATTGATCTTTGCCTCACTTTCTGCACCAATGCTAGGATCCGTCCCGTACGTCCTTGCCTTTAGCCGGAGTCTTTCCAACACTTTCTTCTCGACCTTGGCGTTAGTAATGGCCTCGTCAATTCCAGTGCGGTCTTTATCCCGTATCAACTTGACAAAGCGCTCAGTCTCCTGCTGAAACTTCGACTCGGCGACGAATTTCCCAAAGTGAATTCTCCGAGAAAGGGCCTGAAGACACATTACATCGCAGGTTGCAGTAGACCCATAGTTCTCCTGTTTCTCACCTCGGTCCTCTCGCCCAAACTGTCGGCAGACCCGAGGTAAGACTACCTCGATGTACTTCTTCTTGATGGCATGATTAACATCTACGTCATTAGGATGTAAAATGGTAGGGTAATCCAGGGGCTGAAGGATTGGCTTCTGAACAGCATCTGGGAAAAAAGCGTACTCGTCGGGTGACTCATAGCGACGGACAAGTGACTGCAGACGCTCTTGCTCCTTGAGCATCCAGTCAAATAGACTGAGCGAGCTGCCTGGAATCTCGACTCCACCTGGTTTGTAGATAGTCGGGTTTAACGGGAACTGAACACGCTCAATCATGTGAAACGTGATCGTGTCCTCTAAGCGACTGATGTTGAAGTCAGTCACGCATCGTTTTCGCAATCTGGGCTTGTAGCACTGCAAAACCTCACATCAACTGAAAGCGAATATTCGCCAAGTCCAAGGCCTTAGAGGCATCTGACAGATCGATGGCAGTATCCATGACACCTTGACCAGGGCGACACCAAAGCCCAGGGATGCACAAATCCTAAAGTTTGTCTTCGATTGGCACTTACAGCGGGTTCAAAGGTGTGTTTCACGATCAACATGGATGTCCCACGGCAGAAAGGAGCAACCACGATGAGACCGACACAGTGGGAAGAAGTGTAGGATTTTCGGAAGGCATCATGTCTTACCATCCGAAGAACAATACAGCATAGAGCATTCGCATGCTGTGAACAGTTTGAGCAGGTTGGATGGAATGAAGTCTGCCAAGTTATGGTAAAACGCCAAGGCCAACGATTGACCTGCAGCCCTACAGATCGGTATCAGGCTCACATCAAAGAATGCTCGTGTGCCAGACTTCACGCCCCACCTCGAAATATCCATATTAAGCTCCGAAGACACCAGTGTACTGATCCTGACGCCTTGGCAATGCTTTAGCCGGTCGTTCCTTGGATGGCAGGTCAAGATGGCTCCTCAGCAGCGCGTCATCGGCGGACAGCTTCTGAAGAATCCGGCGTGCTGGGGACTGCCCTGACGGTAAGCTCTTACTTCTTGATGCCTGAGACTTTTCTGATTCCTACAGACAAGGCATATTGAAGCTTTCGGTAGGAAGGTGACAACCACAGCAAGCCATCTGATAGGCGACCCTAGCAGCAGCGTCCACTATCAACATGCCATGAGCGAATTACAAAAGGAGCTACGTCGGCCAGGGATACAACAAAGAGTCTTCTCCTACGCCAAAGCATCACCTACCGAATTGATTCGATCCAAGCTATCCACGTCTGAGATTCAGCATCGAGCCCTTACCTACCTCCCAGACGAACTCCTATCAAACATACCAGAAGATGAAAATGTTTATTCGTTGTTCCAAGGATTCCAAGCCACTTTACCTGAAGCGGGTAGTGAGCATAGAAAGCAGCATCGACGACATAATTCGAGAGGGCAAAAGCTGCTTGAGGAGGATGATGATACCGACGAAACCCCACTAGCAAAGCTGAAAAAGGAGCGACATGGTCTCAACCACAAACTGGAGATGATGGGTGTGCGAAAGAACATGTGCTCTTCCGAGATCCGGGGAATCGACAACAAGATATCAAACCTCAATAGCATGCGCAAGATCGTTCTTGATCGACTAAGCGACCTTGAACAGGGTGAAGTGCAGATGGACAATGACCTTCTTGAACTGGACAATAAGCTCGAAGACCTTCTAGAAGAAATGGATGATGCCGCAACGCTCAACCATATCGCTACGCCGCCTACGGAGGTGGATATAGAACCCGATGTCACAGAAGAAGAAGACTCTTTCATGTCGGCCTCCATCTACGAAAAGCTGCCCTCTCCAAAAGCCAAACGGCAGAAACCCACCCGCCGGAAATCGACACCCATTCGGCATGAGCATTTCGAGCCTGGCTCTTCGATCAAGGAGTTCCAAGCCCACAACGATATGATCACCGCTCTTGACTTTGATGCCCCTTTTGGCACCATGGTAACATCCGCTCTCGATGACACGGTACGGGTGTGGGATTTAAACCGTGGCCGATGTATAGGTTTGCTGGAAGGCCATCATGCTTCTGTCCGCTGTCTGCAGGTCGAAGACAACATAGTAGCCACCGGTTCAATGGACGCATCCATCCGCCTCTGGGATCTCAACAAGGCAGATTACTCTCCTGATCCGGGAAGACTCAACTCTACCAAGGAAGAAGAGGAAGGGGACGATGGTCTCGCCTTTACAGACTCCTCTGAACCTCAACCAGCCCCGCCATCCTCAAGCATGCAATCCTGTCCGCTCTTTTCTCTCGAAGCTCACGTCGCTGAAGTAACTGCGCTCCACTTTCGTGGCGATACCCTCGTCTCTGGCTCCGCAGATAAGACGCTACGGCAATGGGACTTGGTGAAAGGCCGCTGCGTGCAGACTCTGGACGTATTATGGGCCGCTGCTCAAGCATCGTCAACCATAAACCCCGGCAGCAACAACGACGGACAGTGGCGCTCTACAGGCCGCGCGGCGGATGCGTCAGCGGACTTCGTGGGAGCGCTACAGTGCTTCGACGCCGCGCTCGCATGTGGAACGGCTGACGGGATGGTGAGATTATGGGATCTACGAAGCGGGCAGGTACATCGCAGCCTCGTCGGACACACAGGTCCCATCACATGCCTACAGTTTGACGACGTGCACCTCGTGACCGGCAGCTTGGACCGCAGCATCCGGGTAAGGAACTCCATCTCATCTCATCCATTGAACCAACAACCCCAATTGGTATATACTCCCACAAAGAATGATAATGACACTTGCGTTCTAGATATGGGACCTCCGTACCGGATCCATCCACGACGCCTACGCCTACGACAACCCCGTGACATCGATGCAGTTCGACGCCCGGCGCATCGTCACCGCCGCAGGTGAAAACGTGGCGAAGATCTACGACAAGACCGATGGCCGGCATTGGGATTGCGGTGCGGGGCTTGAGAGGCCAGATGCTGCTGCGGTTGTGGAGAAGGTGAGGGTTAAGGAGGGATATTTGACGGAGGGGAGGAAGGATGGCGTGGTGGGGATTTGGACGTGCTAGGGTAGTCTTCTTGGTCCTCTCGCGACGACATTGGGGGATTCTGGGAGCGAGTCCTTATATCCATAGTTGATTGATATACCTCTCTCTATCAAATAATTGAATGCCTTGAAGTACGTCTACTCTGATAAGTTCGACTTCTCATTACTGATTGCTCGGTGAGCGAGCATGTTGATATGACGTTCTTCGAAAATCCAATTATGTCCAATAATTCCGATTTTGCTTCATAAAAGGCTCGATGAGCGATTTCCATATAGTCTAATAACTTTTGTCGTGTTTCACAAAGCCGGCCTTGTATCCCATATCCCATGAGCCCATGTCCTGGCAACCTTGGCACTCGTCTCGGCTGTACCTCGGCAGAAACCCCTGAAATTGATGCCTTGCCAGGACAAGTACAACATCATGACGTTACGCTATAATCCAACCCCGTCACGACGTCAAGTAGCTAGATATGCAAGAAGGCTCAAAAATAGATCTCGATCCGAATCTCTACGATGTTATAGTCAAAAGCGCGTTCCTTTCTTACGTACTTTAGACCTCGGCCGAGTGAAAACGAGTTTCCGTTCTTGCCGTCAGATTGCCGACCGGCTGCAGGTACCCGAACCGGCCCCGTGTGCAGTAGCTGCGTCTGCGCAAGTCGCGTATGCAAGCCGACTCCACTTTTAGCCCATATCTCGGGTGGGGGCTGAAATCGGAAGGATTGTTGGTTCCAGTTGGACATACGTAATGTGCGTTCATAGGTGGTCAAGCGTTGTGGTCTGGCAGACCTGTGGGCGTACAGCCAGAACAAAATTTCGAGCGCAGATTGAGATCTTGGCGAAATCCGTGGCTTGCGTCCTGAGGGATTAGCTTGACCAGCCATTTGATGACATAGTCGACCAGGCTTCATGGCTTCAAGCTTGTTGGATTAGGAACCTTGACCACACGAAGGCTGCGGTAAAGTGTGGATTCTTCTGAGAGACTGCGGACAGTATGATATTGATATCGTCCTCGAAGCTTGGGTATGCAGCCATTCCTTGGCGGATCATGGGCGCTCTCTCTCACGGCACGAATGGACATGTGCCTTCCGAGGCAGTTTGTGTTGAGAATGGGCATGATGCCTCCGTAGATGGCGTCTCATGGCGCAGCTGGCCAGGGTCAGTGTCGTCATGCCTCAGCCACGCGCATAACTTGTACCCCCAACTTGGCCGATTCTTGTAGATTCCGAACTTCTCAGGCATGGCTTCGCAGGCTTCGGCAAGAAGAGGTCCAGAGCCTTCGTCTCTGATCTCGGTCAATGGAGTAAGATAGCTGCGAACTGCAAAAACGATAGTGCCGGTCCTCGGGAGGCAAGTCAGAGTATGATGTTCTGCACGCAAGAACGAAGATTCTGGGTCGATATCGGCGGGTTTCGATGGGCTATCGTCACCTTTGCAGGTGTTGGCGCCATCGAAAGGCAGATAGAGTGTGTCCTGGTTGACTTGTATAGCCCACTATTAAATTTCTGTCAATCTCTGTGTTTCTCTCAAAGTTCTCATGGGTGTACCTACGTTGAGGCGACCGATTGACTGGCCACGCTCCATTCGCTCAAAACATTTGTTGACGCCCTTCTTCAATCGCCCCTCGTAGCCCGGCACAGGCTCGTGAATTTCGCTCACAGACATTCCCACTCTGGATGTAGGTATGAAGCCTTGCGGAAAACAAGATACGAAGCCTTGCAACACAAACTCTCTTTGCGGATCTGGAACCATGAAATATAAATCCTCCTCGACGTTTTCCCCTAACAATCGAAGCATAGCCTGAGGGTTCTTCAAAGCGGTCGAAATGCGATGGGTCGAGCCCGTGACCAGGTTTGAAAAGGTGTCACCAGCTATGCGAAACATCGAAGGGTATCGTTGAGGTAGCAAACCCAGCATTATCTCCTCATACAATTCGCGGATTGCAGGATCACCAACAGTGCTGTTGCCCATACAGATGCGTGGGAAGTCCGTCAATAGTTGTTTTCTCAGAACGATTCGATCCATGTATTTTCTGTCGATCCTGATCCAGTCTTCCTTGGCCGACTTCTTGACACCTGTTAGAGGTGTCAGTTGTTGCGAAAAATCTCACACGCATTTTGTACCTACCCATTGTGACATGGCGTTTAGTTTCAAATGGACGATACTTGATGGGCTCAGCGACTCTGTAGTCGAAGCCATGAAGCGAGCTAATCCTTTCAATCGGGGCTGTTGGCGTTGCAATTGAATGGAATTGCCTAGTCTTGCGCTGAAGTCGGGAGATATAGAGACTCGTCAAGAATGTGAGAACCCGCTCGGCGAAGACTACAAGCAATGAGTAACTGATAGCAATGGCTATGAGACGTCCCAGGTAGTGCATGATGCTCATTTTTGACAAGAGAGAAGACTAAGCGCTCAAATTGCAGATTATTGGAATATGGAAGCGGAATGTATGCATCTCTTATCATCACTTACGGAGATGCTTGCATGAACAACAGATGTAATGTGGCTGAAGTAGTGTAATGAGAGGTCCAAAACAGGGAGTTGCGTTGAAGGATTGCAGTATACTGAGGACTAGTGCAATTAAACATCGGAGATGACGACCGTTGTACCACGTAAGAAGTAAAAAGCGATTGGTAGGTGTCGGTGTAGCTTCGTACGAGAATGATGGAAGGCTGGATTTAGCACTTTAGCAAGCGTACCCCTGTTCCGGGGTCCAACGTTTTGCTTGCTCGTGTCGGCTCGTCCTTTGCGGCTCCACATGTCCACCGTGGCTGAGTGGAGCAGGCTAGAGCTCGGTAGGCCGGAAAGACTAACATCTCATCCGAGCCCTTTGTCTTCTTGAGGTCAATATGGCGTCAAGCAACGTTTCACTACTACTACCAACTTCGCACCACTCCTATTCGGAGGCTTAGTCTGCGAATGTCGCTCATAGTGGCTGGGGTAATGTCGCAAGGTCCAACAGGCTCGAGACATGCAAGGGACAAGCGACCCCCCGGTCATCCATGGTTGGCTGTTGGCTTGTCGAGCAGACGAGCACTAATAGAAATGACATTCGTTCTTATCGCGCTACTGTAGCTCCAATGAACGAGTCGATCCTAATCACGCTTGTTAGCGGAAACACCATATATTACAGTCGACCATGACTACCCAATCGTTCACATCGCTGCCGGAAATTTTTGTTATGTTCCTAGATGCGCGCTCAGGCCCAATGTCTGAGCTTGAGATCGCGCTTGCATGACTTGGCTGTGGGATCTCTCCGCGTTTCGGTAGATGCAAATAGACTTGTCAGACCTTCAAGAAACGCCTGATATTTCAGCGTGCTATGGTATAATCCCAGTTCTTTAGCTTGTAGCAACCCACGCCGTCGAACATGGTGGACCTCCTAGCTTGCTGCCTAGTCGCTTCCAGGCTTGCTAGAATGGACCTGGCATTTGTGAAGCCTTGTAGTGGTACTGCCGAGCATACACAATACTAGATTGTGGGGCAAGTTGGTGCAAGGTATTGGTCACGAAACCTCCGGCGGGTCGGTTGATATAGCTTACATTTTCCAATGATCACCGGTGTAGATAGAGGACGACTATACCAACGACTGCAATAGATCCCGTCAATTATCGGTCTCTCTTTCTAGGAATCCAGGGTCATTTTCGACCCTTCGTTCAAATTTGGACCACCAATCCTGGAAACTCTTCAACGGCACGACCTCCTGTCCCCCCACACCAGTCTTGCCTGCAAAACTTGAAAGGAAATTGAAGGCGTTCTCGATTATTCGCTGTGCCAGAACCTTCGTCGAGAGGGAAGAGGGGCGTTCATGTTGACCGCTCCTCACCACTATTGCTGTGGATGGCGGTGAGGCATCTGGGACTACGAGGGATTCAAGCTGAGCTGCGATTGTCGCAGCCGGCTCGATTGATATCCCGACTGTGATAGTATCAAAGGCCGTAGGGTTTTCCACGTCGAACATTTCATCTTCCGCCCCGAGCCCACCGTCCGACCCGTTGACAGCATTTTTTTCCGCCTTCCCACCACAGCCCGTGACTTTGAATATTGCGCTCTCCTCTTGGCTTCCTATCGCTCCAAGGAGTCTGAATCCGGAGGTGGAGCCTGACGTTTGTATATAGACAGCTGCTAAGGTATCAACCGGAAGAACAGTTCCGGGCAATAAGAATACCACGATGTGGGTGAAGGTAGGGGCTGAAGGGAAGGTAAAGGCACACTGCGTGGCAGAGACCACGGTGGCACTGACGAGCACGGGCCTGGAGGGAAGAATGAGGCCGAAGGGTGGGGCTGAGGCCATCAACTTCTAGAGTATGTTGATGGATTACGAAATTAATAACAGACGGGGTGTTGAACTCTCATTGCATGATGAGGTCTTATTAAGGTCGCGACGTTGGGGGCTGCGGCCGTAGCCTCGACGGGCCGAGCTTTGTCAGGTGCGGTCTGAGCCAGTCATTGCTCTCATCTACATAAATCTTACATCCTGTTCCTTGTACAGTTGATAGATACCTTTAGAATCAGTCGCAAAATAATAATGAAGACCAATCTTGACCTAGTCAACGAGTGTGATGAGTGAGATGGTAAAGAAGCACAAGTCAGCAGAGAAAGCTAACCCAGCATAGCTTCCCGTACTACGAGGTTGACCCAACGAAATATGTTCGATTCCTATCTTCATACTGGGAATTCCATCTTCATGGTGGTGGGGGACCTCACGGACTAATACCACACTTTGTTGTGGAGAAGATGCCGTGGGATGAAGCTTGGCACCTGGACCATTCAGGTAGAAGGAGGGTAATGATTGCAGAGATGGGCCGGCAAGAGAAGGTCATGCGGGACACGTTAGAACGTGCGAAACAGAAGGATCTTTTTGCCGTTTTGAAAGGCTGGCGGAATGAATTATACCCAATATATGGGCACAACGATACTATGGAAACGACCATTAGCCTTGAGCGTGCTGCCAGCCCTCTCTTTGGTATCAATACCTATGGTGTGCACATGACTGCATATCTGAATACACTAGAAGGCCTGAAGATCTGGGTGCCGAGACGGGCGAAAAGCAAGCAGACATACGGCGGAATGCTGGATAATACCGTCGCTGGAGGCGTCAGCACGGGTGAGAAGCCCTTCGAGTGCCTTATCAGGGAGGCAGCCGAGGAAGCGTCCTTTCCTGAAAAGTTAGTTCGCTCGAAAGCAAAACCTTGTGGGACCGTATCGTATGTCCATATCAGAGACGAAAGAGCAGGCGGAGAGACCGGCCTGATTCAGCCCGAGTGTCAATACATCTACGATATTGAGATCGACGCTAGTGTAGTGCCGAAGCCTGGAGACAACGAGGTTGAGGCCTTTCATCTCTGGACGGTGGATGAAGTGAAGAATGCCTTAGCGGACGGGCAATTCAAGCCGAACTGTGCAGTGGTGCTCTTGGACTTCTTCATAAGACATGGCATCTTGACGGCAGAAAATGAGCCGGACTACTTGGAGATTGCTTCGAGAATCCATCGAAAGCTTCCCTTCCCGACGTCATGATTGTCTCTTAGGCCCGGAGTTGTTGCAGACGATCCTTCATAGATACCCCAATGGCAGCGCTCCCACTTGAATATCATGCCAGCGGTTTCCTCTCGAAACCCAGTCATGCATCGCTAAAGGACTAGACTTTGCCATTGACCCTTATTTCTTCATGCAAAGATAGAGATAGTCGATCCGCAGCGGCGTGAGATTTTTGTAGGGCCCTTCCATGTAGAGTAGCAAACCTCCAAAGCTTATGAAAACCTTTCTGTGCATATTTTAGGCCATGCATCCTCAGTCCCTATGTTGCTGCAGATTTGCTCACATGTTCTCATCATCGCCCTCCTCAAAGCGGTATAATTTCCCATGGCATACGTAGTCATACTCGTCCGCCACGCTTGCCTCCCCTCGTCCAATATCCCTCCACCCCTTCCCGTCATCCTTCGACCCATCAAGTGCAAGTGTAGAAGCAAGAAGTATCTGTAGGCGATCATTTACGGCACAAGGGAAGAGCTCCGTATTGATGTCTAGAGTGAGTGATGTAGCGCCGTCCTCAGTATGGCCTGTGAGGCGAGCTACGCGGTCATATTTTTGTGCATTGATATCTGTGATCTGAAACGTGTCGGAGAAGAGATTCGCATCACCCATAATGGGTGATAGGCGACGATAGCTGATATGCGCCTAGTAATGGGTCCAATTGAAACGACCGAACGCAAAGATAGAAACACGTATGTGAGTGCTCTGTGTTCTGCCAATAATTAGTTGAGATAGAATATGCCAATCTTAGCTCCGGTTTCCAGATACTAACCAGATATAGAATAGCCAATTTGCGAAGTATCGATCCTAGTGTACTGTGAATTGCTTCATGCTGTTGACAAGTATTCAATGTCCTTTCGAAAACGCAATGTAGGCCTCTCAAGCCCCTCTGCCCGCACACCCACTGAACCAAAGTCGCCATCATCCACAAAAGATATCCCAACAGCCAGCATCCCAGGAGTCCGCCCCTCCCCTCTCGATGGCCGCCCCACCACATCCACAGGCACCCAGAGCTTCGATGAGCTCCTCGCCGGCCACGCTGGCCTTCCTTTAGGGAACTCCCTCCTCATCGAAGAGAATGGCACTACCGACTTTGCAGGGCCGTTGCTTCGGTATTACGCTGCTGAGGGCGTAGTGCAGGGGCATGTGGTACATGTCGTGGGCGTGGGCGAGCAGTGGGGAAGGGAGCTACCTGGCCTCGTGGGGACAGCTGGTGATAAAGTGGACAAGGAGGCGGAGGTCGCTGTGGATAAAGAGAGGATGAAAATTGCGTGGAGATACGAGAAATTGGGGGAATTTGGAAGTGGGTCAAGAGGTGGGAATGCTCCAATGCCGTCTATCTATTTCCGTGTACATAAGAAAAATGACATGCAATCGAGCTTCTGGTATGTCTCTCCACGACTCGTGCTAACACCAACAGCGCCTCCATCGCCATCCCACAATCCCAAAGCACCAGCTCCAGGACAACCCGAAGAACGCATTCCCACCTCATTCTGCCACACCTTCGACCTAACCAAACGTCTCACCCTCCCCACACCCTCCACCATCAACTCCATCCCCATACCACCCAACTCCGCCCCCTCAGCATCGCCCTACACCCCGATCCTAACCTCCCTCACCAACGCCCTCCACACCACGAACCCCCACACCATCCACCGGCTCATAATCGCCACCATCCTCTCCCCAGCCCTCTACCCACCGCATGCATGCGACCCCATCCACCTCCTCCCCTTCCTCCACTCCCTCCGCGCCCTCCTCCGCGCCCACCCCGCCCGCCTCACCGCCATGCTCACCCTCCCCCTCTCCCTCCACCCCCGCACCACAGGTCTAGTCTGCTGGATCGAGCACCTGTGCGACGGCGTGCTCGAGCTGGCTCCATTCCCGCACAGCATCGACGTCGAGCCGCCACGCTCCGGCAAGACCGAAGAGAAGCCGCAGGGGATGGTGAAAGTGCACAGGCTGCCTGTATTGAGCGAGAAAGGTGGTGGTGGGGGCGGAGGCGATGATCTGGCTTTTTCGTTGAGTAGGAAGAGGTTTGTGATTAAGCCGTACAGTCTGCCGCCCGTGGAGGGGGATCATGAGGCGCAGAGAGGGGAGTCGGAGGGCGGGAAGATGAAGGTTGATCTTGAATTCTAGGAGTTGACACTGGAAACTGTGCATAATGCTCTTTCAAGATCCACTGTAGCGTTAGTAAACTCATACTTATCCAATTCGATGGCATTAGGAAATCCTGTGCATCGAGAAAAGTCTGCATAAATTCATGAATATCACAAATCTATCCTCCCATCCTCCCATCCAAACCTACCTTAACCACCTAACCACCTCATCCATCCATCCTCCCAACACCAACACTTCCTCAACCCCTCGCCCCCTCGCCCCAACCCTCCAACCCCTACCCCCTACCCCCTACCCCCTCACCCCAACACCAACCCTCCAACCCCAACCCCCAACCCCCTACCTCCGCGCCACAATAAAAAACCCAAGCCCAGCAAAACAAAATACTCAACATCCTCTCCCTTCGAAAAAACCATTCTAACACCACCTAACCTGCAGTGGAACCTGTCGCTCAAGAAGTGTATCGCTGTAATCGTGTTCTGAAAGAAGAATTTTTGGGGGTTGGAGGGGGAGAGTGGGAGTTGGGGTTGGGGTTGGGTAGGGGTAGGGGTAGGGTAAGGTAAGGAGTCTGGAGATGTAGGATGATGATGATGGAGGTAGGGAGGATGTGGGGAGGATACATGGGGAGGATATGGGGAGGGTGGGTAAGACTAGGTTTCTGTTTTATATGGGTCGATACAGCATCGAAACGCTAATGAGCTCTATCCCATAAAGTACCGTATCTTGGCAAGTCATACGTTTCATGGGGTAATGAATGCCCGAGGCAAAGTCGCCATGACATGGGATTATCGAGATTGAAATGCTTTTAGGTAAGTATGCAATGAATACCTTATATAAACGCAGATGTCTTACCCAATGCTAGACTACCCCCAAAAAAAGAGGGTTCTTCACTTCTTGCTCGCATACGGAGTAGTTTTCGTCTCCCCAGGTTCCTTGACAGGCTTGATCGGCTTGCTCCCCTCCACGTAATCGAAGTGTCCAGCCACTGCAGGAGCTTGGAGTTAGCATTTTGTTTTTAGAGCAGCGACTCGAGAGACATAGTCTCACAAAGGTGAAGAACCGAAATAAGAAAGGAAACTTACTGTCCGTCAGCCAGATGTCAGCTGGGCCCTTGGCTCCTCCAGGCTTCTGACTCAGGAAGTTCAATGGAAAGCCGACATCAAACGGCACCGCTCCATCAATCTCCGCCATATCCTCGTCGCTAAGCTCCAAGCTCAACGCGTCGATGTTACCCTTCAAATGCTCGATCTTCCTTCCACCAACGATGGGGAAGACATAGGGCGCTTTATGCATAACATACGCCAACGCAACCGACGTAATGGCCGTGCTCTTCCTATCCGCAATCTTCTCCAGTGTATCGGTCAATTTGATCTGGTTCTCGTTCGGCCCACCCATATTCCTTCCTTCCCCTTTCGCCTCCTCCCGCTGCTTCTTCGTCTTGAATTCCCCTCCACCCAACGCCCCCCACGGCGAGATTCCCATACCCTCAGCCGCACACATGGCGATGACGTCGCGCTCAAAGTCGCGGTTGGCGGCGCTCCACCGACCTTGATAGACGACGAATTGCCGGAGGCCGTGATCCCGCGCGTACTGGTTGGCTTTGCTGACGATCCAGGCAGGAGTGTCACTGATACCTAGATAGAGGACCTTGCCTTGTTGGACGACCGTGTTCAAACTCTGCATGAGCTCGGGGATTGAGGTCGTGAAATCCCACCAGTGCACGTAAAGGATGTCTATGTAATCAGTCTGGAGCTTGCGAAGCGAGGCTGCGAGTGAGATATGCAAGGATTTGGAACCGTTGCCGGTGAAGCTGGAATGAATGATGCCGTCATGGCCTTGATAACCGGTGTAGCATGTGGTGTACTTTGTGGCAATGACCATCTGGTCACGAATACCGGGGTGGCTCTGAAGCCATTCGCCAATCCAGCTCTCCGATTGCTCGTTCTGGTAATTGTTGGCTGTGTCGATGAAGTTACCGCCTTGGAAGTGGAAGAAGTCTAAGAGCTGAAAGACAGATTCCTTAGTCATGGCTCCCAGCATGCCGCTCCTAGGGGCTATTAGCTGGGTACTTCTAGATGAAAGCAAGACACTCCATCCCAAAACTTCTATTTCGTTGATGGAGACCGTTGAGCACATAAGTCGTAGCAGCTTCCCCCAGTAGCATCGTATCAAACATGTATATTCAAGCCCGCGTCTTGGTGCTAAACATTCTACAGCAGAATGAAACAGACTAATGAAAGAGAAGTTTCTTACCATGCGTCGCCAAAATTCATAGCTCCAATGCATAGCGGGCTAACCTTAACGGCGGCAGATGGAGAAAGCAAACGGTGTCTTCCGAGAACCGACTTAGGAGGTGGCGCTGGATCCATTGCGACGTTGTCGTTGGAAGATTGACTCAGGTGATTTGGTGAGAACTGAAGTGAAGGATTTGCTCGAGCTTAACATATAGTGATTAGTGACCAGCTTCGCTCTTACAAATCAGCGCAAGGTTTCAGGGACGTAGATCACATCGGAATTCATGCTCCGTAAAGTCCACAATCTCCGGGGCCTAACAACCTTATTTGAAGTCGGCGGACGAGTCTCTCTTCGACCAACTTCATCTTCTCCAGAGTTAGGACTAGCTGCAAGTTAGTCTTGTCAGCAAACAGAGCATTGTAGTTGTTAATGCAAAAACACCGAGAGTAGCCGTAGCCGATACCTTGAGCTGGAGCGAAGGGCCTCAGTCATTCAAAACCCGTCCGTGTCACGAACCTGTATTTCTATGCTTTCCATTAAATACAGCTCAAGCTAGAATGTGAGCTAGAGAGCAACGCGAATTACATATGTTGCTTGCTGTCGTAAAACATACAGGGGTATAATCGATATGTCAAATAGTCGGATACAGGGTGTAAGATGTAGATGAACCAGACGAAAGCCAAGCAAGTTACTTGTACCTTTCTCCGTTGCGGACTTCCAACAAAGACTGTACATGGCCAAGGGTACTGATGAAGACCGAAGGCGGTACCGCCATCCTAGACGGAACTCCAGGAACGCCAATCCCAGTAGCATCAGCTCATGGCGCAGACCGGTCGAGGAGACGAGCCAGGCAAGATGGAGATTGGGTCACAGACCAAAGCCTTGAGGTGGACCACTCGCACCGTTGTCGGAGGAGCTGTCACCTTCAATCGTCTGCTTCCAGTAATCGGGCAGGCAAACACAAACAAGCTATCTGCGCGTCAGACAGTCCTCCAGGAGTCAACCTAGATTCGACTTACGGGAAATGCTTTTAGCTCTCCACTGGGCGGAGGAGAATCGCCTCTCCCATATCCATGGGAGACTCCGCTGTCTCTTTGGGCTTTGTGCTTGCCATCGTAATCCTCCGCTCGCTCGTTGATCCGCACGCCCGTCGCCCATCCGTCATCCCAGATCCCGACGACCTTGAGCATGTCGCCTCGCTCCAGTTCGAACTCATCGCCAGCCCGTGGTTGATAAGCCCACAGGGTGGCCACTTTGTCGTTAGGATGGATCTCGTCTTCCGAGTAATAATCCTTGAAGGACGGAAGCTGCTCTGATTGCCCGCTAGCCACGCCTTCTGGTGAAGAAATCTGGCCCTCGGTATTTGGTGAACTAGGATCGTCCAATGCTCCCAAAGCCGATTGACTTGATAGAGAGCCGTTTCGCTTGCCCGCCGTTCGAGGAGGCAGACGAGTCCGAGATTCTGGGGTTTCTCCATAATAAGCATCAGAGTCCGAAGTGTCGCCGTGATGCCTATGGCCTCCACCTGCGAGTCCACCTGCTGCTACACTACCATATGATGGCGAATCGCTCGAGTTGCCCTCCAGTGCCGACATCCTAGCCACCCGTCCTCCAGGCTGTGGTCCATAGTCAGGGGGAAGTTCTTGGGTTGCTGCCTGAGGTGAAAACGCCATGACAGGGCCGCCTTTTCGCTGGGGCGTTGGCTGATTGAAAACACTATCTTGGCTCCCTTTCCGGCGCCTACGTAAGCGCAAACAGCACAACAGCAGCAAGCCTAACAACAACGCTGCACCGACAACAGATCCGACCACAATCCCAGCAATCGCTCCTCCTGAGAGTCCAGAACCGTGAGGAGCTACGGCACTACTTGAGGAAGCTGTAGGGGCCGACTTTGATGTTGACGATGATGAAGGAAATAGAGGAGGCATAGAGGTTAGTGTTGGTAGTTTCACACCTGGGCATCGATCGTTAACGCTAGATGCGATACAGCAAGAGTCTGTTGCGTTCGGAGAGCTCGATGCGCAGTAGCCGCAGAGTCCTTGCAGATTGGTGGAGAAACCACAGTTTGCAGATTCGTTTTCTTCTCCAGTGATGCAGGCTCCGCTAAGTGAGTCGCTGGGTAGAGCGCAATTCGTGAAGTCGGCTCTTATCTGATCGAGATAGCTAGGTCGAGGCGTGCCGCAGAGCTGGCCGTTGACAGCAATCTCTTCCTCGCTCGTTGCTTGTTGGGCCTTGAAAGTGGTCAGCGAAAGTCATCAATATTGCAACATGGATGCTCACGCAGGACTCCGCGCACATAGGAGGCGACTCCGCGCGGGATAGAGAGCATGGCTTTATGGAGTTCTGGATAATAGCATTACATATTACACTAGTCGTATATCGTGCGTAGAAGTTAGTGGTATTAGTCAAGTTGGCGCTGCTGCAACCCAGCAGCTGTTGGTACCTGGCCGAAGGATTAGTGACCGCAATCCAACCCCCTAATCGAGCGACTCACTTGTATTGGACGTAGCTCGAGTTGACGTATTGGCTCAGCTGGGTATCGAATGATGAGGTGCTTGAAACGTATGAGAGGAAAGGGCTACAAGCTGTCAGTGTCTGAGATATCTTGGTTGATCGCCATAGCAAGGGTGCTCCTACTATAGCGAAGTAAGAGTGGAATCGGTGGAGAACGAAGATGCATTGAACGCCGGACATTGCGTCGAGCCCTTGAGGGAAATGCAGCTTTGTGCGGTTGCAGCAGGTGCCAGTACTGTGAGGAGAGCTGCCCATTTGAAGCTCAGTAGATGCCTTTTCTCCTTCGGACGGTGGGTACGGCTCGAGGTTGACGTCGACATCATCATTGAGCGCAGTAGTGGCTAGACGAGCCTCTGAATATTCGCGCATGAACTCATTGTGATTGTCCGCGTTCCTTCCTCCTCCTTCTGGTACTGGGGCGTTTTCCCGATTAAATGATCGACTATCAACCTTCTCAACCTGTTGATGATCCTCAATTACTGCTTCTTCTTCTGCTTGATAAAGCTGTCGCCGCTAGACGCGAAAAGCAAACGACCCCTAAGAAGGTAGACACAAGAAAAGAAAGTTAACGAGCGACAGATGTTACTGAAGGAAGGAGCAGTCCTTGGGGGAAACACCAGTAAGGGAGATCATTGGTTTACTTTTTTAGGGGAAGATTACGCCGCTAAGCTCGGAGCTGTCCCCCTCCCGAGAAGCTTAAATCATATCCCTGTTCTCCTCGTTTGAACCCTCAGGTACCTCAGCGTATTTTATAGACTCATAAGTCTTTCCTTGAGTCACCTTGCCTCTTCAGTCTAGATAGATCTATCACGGCATTGTATCCACTGAATTAAGATTAATTGACGATGACTGAGGAGCGGGAAGCGCCAGCCTCTGGTACTACGCCATCTATCGCCGAATTAACGGAACGCGTCGAAGATCAGTCTGTCAGAAATCAATCGGACGAAGTTATTGAACCCAGCTCCATATCACCGGGCAGAAACTCTCCTCAAGGCGGTAAGAAATCTGGGAAGCAATCCAAACAAGGCAGCTCGAAACCTGGCAAGCAAACTCAGCAAGCAAGCGACAAGCCGACAAAGAAGCCACAATCAAAAAAGAAGATTGAAGGAGCTGCACTCATTGGTATAGACGTCGCGAAGGATGCAGATTTCTCGGAATGGTACCAACAAGTTCTGACCAAGGGAGACTTTCTCGATTATTATGATGTCTCTGGTGTAAGTCTTCACAAGTTTGTCTGGAACGAAAAGACTGAATATCCTAGTGCTACATCCTCAAGCCTGCGTCGTATTTCATCTGGGAGGAGATTCAGGGGTTCTTCAATAGGAAAATAAAGAGCATCGATGTCGAAAACTGCGCGTTCCCTTTATTTGTGTCAGAAGAAGTCCTTCAGAAAGAAAAGGCACACATCGAAGGCTTTGCTGCGTATGCCTCGAGCTTTCAACTGTTGACATGTTATAGCTGATATATCCTTAGTGAGGTAGCCTGGGTGACACATGCAGGGAAGAACCCCCTTGAAAAGCGCGTCGCCATCCGTCCTACGTCTGAAACTGTCATGTACCCATACTATGCAAAGTGGATACGAAGCCATCGAGATCTACCCCTAAAACTAAATCAGTGGAATTCGGTTGTGCGATGGGAGTTCAAGCACCCCGTGCCGTTCTTACGAACCCGCGAGTTTCACTGGCAAGAAGGGCACACTGGTAGGTGAGCATGATCGCTGATGAAGAGGATTGCTGACTTGGACAAAATCCTCAGCCCACCTTACATTAGAAGAGTCTACGAAGGAAGTTCGTCAAATTCTGGACTGGTATGCAAGTGTGTATACTGAGCTGCTAGCTGTACCTGTGATACGAGGTCGCAAGACCGAGAATGAAAAGTTTGCGGGCGCCAAATTTTCAGAAACCATTGAGGGATACGTTGCAGCGACGGGACGAGGCATTCAGGCAGGTACAAGCCACTGTCTGGGGCAAAATTTTAGTAAGATGTTCGGCATCACTGTGGAGGATCCAGCGTCAAGGGAAGGAGAGAAGAAGCCGCCCCTTTATGTCTATCAAAACTCTTGGGGTGAGTAGCCTTCCAACCTCATTATCTCTCATCTGAACAGATCGTTTCAGCTGACATAGAAGTTCTCAGGTCTCTCTACTCGTACGATCGGTATCATGGTGATGACTCATGGGGATGACCGAGGCCTCGTCATTCCTCCACGCGTTGCTCGTAAACAGGTCGTTATCGTGCCGGTCGGGATAACGGCGAAATCCACAGATGAGGATCGTACGGGACTGTACAAGGAAATTAAGGCGCTAGAAGAGATCTTGAAAGCTGCAGACGTTCGTGTTGTTTCCGATATGCGAGAAGGCTATTCACCAGGCTGGAAGTTCAACGACTGGGAAATGAGAGGCGTGCCACTGCGCCTTGAATTCGGTCCTAGAGATTCAGCAGCGCACAAGGTCACTACAGCTCGCCGAGACATCCAAGGCGACGAAGGCAAGGGGTCCATTCCAATAACGGAGCTCTCTACCGGGGTCCATGAACTACTAGATAATATCCAGAAGGACCTCTACAGCCGTGCCAACGACAGCTTCAGAAGCCACACCAAACACATTACTAATTGGGATGATTTCGTACCGGCTCTGAATTCAAAGAACGTCTGCTTGATTCCTCACTGTTTGACGGAGAAGTGTGAAGATGAGATCAAAGAGCTCAGTGCGAGGAAAGAGGATGACGATACCCCTCAAGACGAGAGGGCGCCAAGTATGGGCGCAAAGAGTCTCTGCATTCCGTTCGATCAGCCGAAAGAGGGTCTGGTGAAGGGCGAGACCAAGTGCACGAATCCAAACTGTACGAATAAAGCGGAGGAGTGGTGTCTATTTGGGCGAAGCTATTAAGGGTGAGATGGAGATATAATATCAAGACACGTTAACCACCTACAGCATTGCTAATTTCGGCACGATATTGTGGAAGTTGCAGAGGTATACCAGATGACACAACATATTGGGCCTATCCCATGTCCTGGCAAGGCTGGCATCCGTCTCGGCTGTACCTCGGTAAAAACCCTTGAGACGGATGCCATGCCAGGACATGGGATACTTGGCATGCGTCAAGTCAGACATGGAGTGTGGATATGGACTAATGGCCCGAGCCTAGTGTCCCTATTACATCTCATGTCTACCATGGATAGGAACCGCGAACGGTTTTTAGGCTTGATCAGGGAAGCTTACGCCAGGCGAAGGCTTTTGCCAAATAGAGATCGCAAAGGACTGTTGCGGGCCCGGAAACTGGGAGCTCCTCAGCAGAATCGGACATCGTAGTCAGCTTAAATGCTACATACAGGCCATAAACATCCGAATGAGCCGGGTCACAGAATCACAAGCCTCGGCTTCTGTGCAAATAATTCTTCATATGATTTTCTAGCCTGGTGATAAAATATGTGAATCAATGCCCGTGCCCATCATCTCCCCCTCTCTGTTCCGGGTCCAGCTTGATCAGGGTATCTATCCTCATCACGGCGATACAAGCCTCCACCGCGCTTTTCAACTGTTTCACCTTACTCATACTCGGCTCCAGAACCCCCGCCTTGATCTGATCCACCACTTTGCCCTTCAGCAGGTCTAAACCGTAATTCTTGTAATTCTTGCGCTTCGCATTCGCCTTATCTTGCTCCGCCGCCTTGGGGCTCTTTGATCCTTTTGAAGGGGAGGGTGGAGGGGGCGCATCCTGCGTTCGTTGCGAGGTGGCGTGGTAGGATCGTAATTGCGCAACTAAGTCACTGCTGTCTTTGGCTGCGTTGACCGCAAGGGTGCGGGGGATGATGAGGAGCGATTGTGCGAATTCGCCAATGGCGAGCTGTTCGCGCGAGCCGACGGTGACGGCGAATTCTTCCAGATAGATGTGTAAGGCGGTCTCTACGGCGCCGCCGCCAGGGACTATGCTGCCGCTTTCCAGCGTGCGTTTTACGGCGGAGAGCGAGTCGTGGACGGATCGCTCCATTTCATCGAGCTGATAGTCGTTGGAGCCGCGGAGGATGATGGAGGCGGAGGTGTGGACTTTGGTGCCTTTGACGAGTATGCATTCGTCGTCTGAGATGCGCTCTTGGACGACTTCTTCCGCGTGGCCGAGGGAGGCGGCTTCGAATTTTTCGTCGCCGTTGAGGTCGGAGAGGGATGAGATGAGGGTGGCACCTGTTGCTTTGGCTATGCGGCGGAGATCCTCCTTTTTGCAGCGTCGAACGGCCATGGCACCCTTTTCGATGAATTGCTTGAGGCACATGTCGTCAATGCCCTTTGTGGTGAGCACGACGTTGGCGCCGGCCTTGAGTATCATGTCCACGCGCTCCATGACCATACCAGCTTCTCGTTGGCGGATTTGCTCGAGCTGTTGTGGGTCGTCGATTGTGATATTGACACCCAATTTCATGCGCTCTTTCTGGAGGTTCATATCCAAGCAGGCGATTTTGGCGTCCGTTACTCTTGTCTTCATGGCTTGTGAGGCAACGGTGCAATTCAAGGCATAGCCTTTAACGAGCGTTGACTCGAGTGAGCTCTTGCCGTGGGCTTTGAGGACGTTGACAGCTTTGACGGGATATTTGGTCTCGTTGCGATTGTTGGTTGATTTGACAGACTGCATAGCGTCGACCACCATATTGGAGAAGAATTCCGAATCTGAGCCGATTATCTTACTGGACATGGAAGTTTTGGCGATATTGATGAGAGACTCTCGGCCCAGATGTTCGACCTTGGTGCTTATATTCTCATTCATGTATTTGATCGCTTCACGGAGGGCGAGACGGTAGCCTGTAATGATCGTAGTAGGATGTATTCGATTCTTCATGAGTTCATTTGCTCGTCGTAGGAGTTCTGCCGCTATGATGACCACTGATGTCGTTCCGTCGCCAACCTCCTTATCTTGTTGTTGCGCTAGATCCACCAGTATCTTCCCGGCCGGATGTTCTACGTCCAAGAGACTTAATATTGTTGCGCCGTCATTGGTCACTGTGACATCCTAAGTTCCTCAGTATTAGGACAGAACGACGCTCCGCCGCGAACGTACTCCGATATCGTCCACCATCATCTTGTCTAGTCCCGAAGGACCGAAAGAGCTTTTCACTACATTGGCGATTGCTTGTGTCGCAAGTACTGAGACGGTTTTAGCAAATGCCAGACGGGTCTGGAAAGATGGGTACCATTTTGATCTCTGATATCTGCACCACTGATTTTGGTCCCACCTAGGAATAGTGTGCCTGCATTTCTAGGTTGCTCAAATAGTCCTGCCATTACGTGAGTGAAGTTGCTTGAAGAACTGTTGAACTTTCTCCCACGAACTTTTTGATAGGCCTGGAGCCAACGCGTCAAGCAGTCGCGCCGATGCGGCTAGCGTCTCGGCATGACTTTGATCCAGCCCGACAAATGTGGTTCCCGCACACCTGCCAGCAACCTTCGATTCCACCTGACTGATCTCCACGCAGGCGTGCTTGCAATCACGAAGTGAAGAGGTTCAAACATGGTGACTACGGCATTGGATACCGGTAAGCTGTCTCATCCCCTCCTTTACTGCCACTTGCATGATTATTACCTATATCACAATCTGTCAATCCACTGAAAACCCTTTCGGGCTTTTGATGTAAAACTGATGCTCATTGAGCTTTATGACTGTCTTCTGGCATACAATAATTGTAGACCACATAATATCCTAGAGACGGTTGGCTAAAACGAACCAAGATACAGGTCAATTGAAACCAAGCTCTGGACCGCGCATGCTCCACACAGACCATGAATCCCACCGGACCGCCTTCAAAGCCGACGCTTCCATTCCCAGTCTTTCAGGTCTCCCCGCATGTCGAACGTTATATGCTATATGATATCGACACAATCACATGGCTACGGCAAGCGCACAACATACTTGGAGTGCTCATCGGCACGCTCTCGCAAAGCCCACAACAAAACGTCTTCCTCGGCTTACCGCTAGAGCTACAGCCTGAGGAAGCACGTCTATTAGTCGACAAACGTCTGGCATTCGTTGTAAATGATCTGAACTGGCACAAGAGGGATTGGGCATCCAAGAATGCCGATCAAGTGGAGTCCATAAGGACGGATGCGTACAAGAAAGGAATGGATATCGCAAAGGTTTTCCAAAATAGCAGGCAGACTCGGACACATAAGGCTCTGAAGAAGATCCGTGACCAAGAGGACCTTCTTGGGGAAAAGCATGCAAATGCGACCCACGTCTTAAAAACAGTAGACGATACTTCCGAAGACTATGCTTCCGAAGATGCTCTATTCGGCGAACCGTTCGGTCGCGAAAGTACAACCACCGCAATGCCTTCGCTTCTCAAACCAGACGACTCCAATCTGATTCCTTGGACCACCACATCAACGACTTCTTGCCCTCCTCTTACCCCGCCTGCCGACACCCCGCCACGAATGATCCCAAAAGTCGATGCCTCCTCATATGCCTTGTTTGCACATCTCCATAGCAAGGGCTATTTCATGTCCCCCGGCATTCGCTTTGGCTGTCAATTCGCCGTCTACCCCGGCGACCCCCTAAGATTCCACAGTCATTTCCTCTCCATGAGTTACGACTGGGATGAAGAGATTAATCTGCTAGAGCTCGTTGGGGGCGGAAGACTTGGGACAGGGGTTAAGAAAGGGTGGCTGATTGGTGGGCCGGAAGAGGTCGATGGAAGAAATGAAGATGATGAGAGTAAGAGGACTGTCAGAACTTTCTGTATTGAATGGGGAGGCATGTGAAAGTGGAACTTTAGGATGATGGGCTCATCAAAGTGGCATTAAGCGCGCTCGTTGGTTCCAATATTCCCCTTACATCAGTGAACTGTCCATATCACCAACAACGTGAGCCCCTCAAACAAAAGCGCAACAAATTCCGATAACCATATTCCCGCCAGATCTTCTCACACATCCTACCTTAAGATACACCAACACCTTTCGAAAACCCAGCCCCCATCATCGACATCAACCAATCTAATCAGTAAATATACAAGCAGGGAAGCCCATGGCTGTCGTTAATGAGTGCCGTTGTCAATCTTCACCAATCCGCTTGCTCTCAAGAAATCTGAGCATGAATGTGACAAGATACGCTTTACCTCTGCTTATCATAACACGATATTCACTCCTCGTACCTCGTCCACACGTCCAAACAACTAACATACCATCCCGATCTGCATTCATTCCTCCGAGACTCTCCAACACCCCTCTCGCACCAATCTCTAAACCCCTAAACCCTCCTTACTCCCCAGTCTACGTCCTAAACCAACCACGCCGCCCCTTCTCCCACACCTCTCTCATCCTGACCCCCTCCCTCTACCATTTCCAGCCCCTCCCAAATCCCAAAACCCCACTCTTTCCATCCGTCAAACACCAAATTACCAAATCAAACCAAAATCACATGCCTCAGTCACCTCCGAAAACCGGAATGAAAGTCCCCTCTCAGCTGCTATCTCCTACGATCTCTCAAGGCCTTCCTAACCCGTGTTCGGTCAAGCATTCAATTCATCTAGCACTCTGAGCCAGAGAATTCCTAACAGAAGGTAAGATAAAACGCCACAGCTCTTCGTATCTAGATCTAGTATGCCTCCTACATAGCAATTTCCACGCTGCCTTACGCCAGGAAGGAAGATATCATCTCTTAAAACCCAGTTTCACATATAATTCGTGACTGAGCTCGAATAATCTATGGTGGACGTAGACTCTACTCTATAGTAAACCCCATATCCTATGTATATCCTAGAGCTGCTTAAATCTAAGTCCTGTATACGAGTATAGAAAACCTATCCAAGACTGTAGTTCTTAGGAAGTACCATTCGTCGTTGGCTAAGCCGAAGGCTCCTCGGCTTGTTTCTGAACTTGAGTCTTGCGGAGAATGGATGAGTTAGCGATCACTGTAAGATTTTGGTTTGTGTAGTTGGTTGATATAGCTGTGAATGAGGCAGCGAAGTGTCGAGCTTTGGGAAATCCGCCAATGAGCATCGAGGTTTCTTCGTAGGATTGCTGTTCTATGTCGATCATTTTCATCCCGCACTGAGTGACTGATCAGACGGAAGTGAAATGACGGATTTCGCGTCGCACTTCTCTGTCTCTTTGGGAAGAAACCAAGACATAGACATTTGAGTCTTAGCCACAATCGACAAGGAGAGGAAGCCGACTCTTCTCAACCCTCACCTTGGGCCTGATCCTGCCTTTAATGCTCATGGCTTGAGTGACAATCGTTCTCAAAAACCACTCCCAATCCTACCATTGGTTCCGCAAAGCCCAGGAATGTCGTATTGTACTTCGACATCGAAACATGGTTTAGGTACCAGGCAACAACCGCGGACAAACAGTTCACAGCCTGTGATGATGGTCCGATACGCATCCATGACTTCTGGCTAGCTAACGAATTTGACGTCCTTTAGCGGTCGGCGCGTCGATAATTGTTTGAATCAAGAAACCTTAACGACATGTCTATCCAATCATCCATCCTCAATCAATCTCTCCTCTTCACGACCCTTGGCAAACCAATCCAACAGCCCACCATCCCAGCAAAGAGGCCAATACAAATAGGGTGCAGTACCCAGGTACCCACCTGTTGAGCCAGCAAACCTGTGAAGAACGGAGCGACTGCGCCTCCACTGCTACCAAGCGCCGACACAGCTGCCAGCGAACTCATCTGCAGCCGCTTCGGAATTAGTTTACTAAAGACAGCCATCGCGCATGGGTACACAGGTCCTAGCAACAGGCCGACGATGGAGACAGCGACTGCCTCGCCGATGACGTTGGGAACCAGCCAAACAAGTAATTGGAATGCTGTTGCTCCAAGAACGAGCAGGAAGACTGATTTCTTCTCGCCAAACCGGTGCGCTAGGTGCGAGAGCAGGAAACGGCCTAAAGTAATACCAGCCCAGAATCCAGACGTGACGTATCCAACATGCGCGGGCGACGAATGGCGATAGGAGATTAGGAAAGAGATAACCCATCCAGATATGGAGACTTCAGCTCCTTGGTAACAGAAAATGAACAGCGCACCGAGAATTGTAGTCTTGTTCCTCAGAGCAGCTTTGAGTAATTTGGATCGTGATGTCGAGGGACTAGGGTTTGAGGCCGTGGCTTGTAGGGGATTGATGGCAGGGGTGTCCTTTTCGTATTTGCGAAAGGAAAAAAATGCGAAAAGAATATTGAAGAGAGTAACAGCGAGTGAAATGAAGTAGAATGTACTCCACGCACTGCCGTGGATCACGAGACTTGTGGCTATGAGGGGACCGACTGTGCCACCAATGCCATAAGAACCGTGCAGAAACCCGAGGGCCATTGTGCTGTTGGAGAGGTTCGCGCAGAACACATTGTTAGGTGCAAGATTTGACGCAATTCCAAGGCCAAGAAAGAAGAACGCCACCACCACTACCGGAAAAGGAGGCCTAGAGACGATCATCACGTATCCAACTGTCATTACCGAAAGAGACAGTGCCAGTGTTTTTGCCCTACCCAGACGGGCTTGGAGTGCTTGAGCGATGGGAGCGGCAGAGATGAAGCCAACGGCGTTTGTGACAAAAATGAGAGATACGATGGCGTAGCCGATGCGGTATTCCTTTTCCATGTATGGGATCAAAGCGCCAGGAGCAGCGTCATTCAGACCTGGGTGATTTCGCAGTCAGCTCATCCTCACCTGAACACGATGTGACTCATAAGACCTATTTAGAGGTCTTATGCCCATGCAACATGTCTACAACTTGTGCCAAGGTCACAATATGGGAGGAGTAGTATCATCAGCAGCACCACGTACCGTTGCCGAAATTCATCAGACAGGCGGATAGAAGCCGGTACCTATTGATAGGAGGGTTGTTCCAGCTTTGCAATATATGTACGGCGTCCGCATCGTCGTAGTCTGGACTTGGTGGTCTGCTTTGCTCCAGCTCATTCGGTGTTCGTGGGGTTTGAGTTCCAGGAAGTATTGAAGGGACCGAGACGCCAACGCTACGGGTGGCTCTGTTGAGACGGTCCAGCTCATAAGCCGTTGGTAGGTCTGGGAGTCCATGTGGGTCCTTACGAAGGATCGCTGGTGGATCGGTAAGATGCGAGCTCTCGTCAATATCGAAGAGTGCACCAAATGGCTGAGATGTCATGGTGGATGAGATCAATCGAATCGTCAGCAGCACCGAGAACTTGTATATGTCCTAGATTATGAAGAGCTATGGCAGAGAATTTGCATAGACTGTGAATTTATAGAAGCACAGAGTAAATGGTTTGATGCAAGGTATGAACGGTATGAATCCAGTCAGATGGTGAAGACTTTCTGTTGCTTCCACGTTGAGCTTGCTCAATGGCATGTGGATGGTGGATCAAATAACCTTACAGTAGAGAGAATGCCTGGCAGCAGCGTTAGCAGTGGCTGACTAATTACTGCTCAAGTCAATTTGAAAGCAGATGAGGTAGACAGGAATTGACTGCCATTTGAGGGATGGTGGGGCACATTGGTGGGGGAATCCACACAGAGCAGGCAGGCAAGTGCCAAGGTGCCAAGAAACACGGCCGGCTCACCTTCTTCAAACAGATTCTTCGCACAGCTTGGTCTTTCTGGCCGCAATTATACTCCCCACGTTGTACTACGCAGAGATGGTTCGGCCAAAACGCAACCTGCTTGCCACCGCGGCAGAAACCTCCGCTCCACCAACCGTCTTGGATGAGGGACATGCAATTGCTCGAGTGAAGAAAGCTGAAGGGAATAACTTGTATTCGGTGGAGCTTCCATCGGTGAAAGAACCGCAGCTGGTCGAGTTGCCTTCTCGGTTTCGCTCCCAGATCTGGATCAAACGAGGTGGATATGTGGTTGTGGATACTTTTGCGTTCGAGGGTCGCGACAACAAGCTCAGTGGAGAAATTGTCAATGTCGTGAGGGAGGAGAGGCAATGGCGGAAGCAGGCATACTGGTCCGTGTTCAGCTCCTGCAAATAGGCCTCGGTTGATGTTTTCTAGGCCGCCTCAGTTCGTCAAGACCCCCTCGTATCTCGAGAACAGCGAGGATGAAGGCTCGACAGTCGGCAAGATGCCACCAGAAGAAGAATCTGAGCCAGAAGTATGATGGAGCTGGTTGGTTTCATCATTCCAGGGTCCCCCATCTGCACCAGAGAAGCGACATTGGAATTAGCTTCATGCCTCGTGGGTCCCTCAACTAAGCTTCCCGTTTCCACTCTCGTTCAAAAGCTCCGGACCGATCTTATCAACGAAATCGTCCTTGGTTCCCTGCCAGAGACCTATCACTTGCACAGCCAAGCATCCTACCACCACCTTTGAGCTTGTCTCAGTACTCGGATACACATTCCATGCCCACTCCTGACCCGCCCAAATGGCGTATATCAAGACCGGATGTGTACCGGACTTCCATAGCAAGAAGGGCGTTGACCAGGCAATGTATGCATAAAATTGATAGTGAAGGCTTCTTGCGCAGAGCATCCCAATGACCATGGAGGTCAAGATGGCTGTCATGATGAAAGACGGCGTTGTGTTGAGGTATATCTGCTGCTGGGCTTTGACCGGTAACGGTTTGAATGCGGTTGATATTAAGGCAGGCACGGACAGCCCTGAAGGGCGAATCCACCGAGTCCATAAGAATGTGGCGAGCAGTGTCAGATGTACAATAACCAGGGCCACGGCAAAATCTCGAGACAGAAATCTTTCTTCCCCAACAAATCTCCAATTGACCGTCCATTTGTACATAAACACCCGTGAAAGCTCGAAAGATCTCGTCAAGTAGCCTCGGAAATTCTTCAGGAACGGGACAGCGAGCGTAAATTGCACCTGAGCCATGAGAAACATCGCGTTCACGGCCCTCTTAAATGACAGGACCTGCAGGAGGATGATACCAATGGCAGGAGCTGCCAGCAGCAGCGACATCTTTGTGCCCACGCCGAACGAATATGCCACACTCCCAATCGTGAATACTTTCCTTTGGTAGAAATGGATCGTGGTGAACAATGCCAGGACGGCGAAGCAGTCGTTGAAAAGGCGCAGGAGGAAGATGCTGTGGAGCCGTTTGGAGAGGATCAATAGGGGGAAGATGTAGGGTGGTACCTGCACGTCGAGATCAGCGTATGCCACACATCGGACCCATATATCGAAGACAAGGAGGTCCCTCCATACCTTGGCCATCCGATAGCAACTCATGACCGTACTCAATGCGACCAGATAGACAATCATGAAGATGCATTGGGCGCGAAAGATGTCAGTCCCCTCATTGGTGACGCGGTACAGAATATTGTACATGTAAACATGTGCTATCAATGTTTTCAGCTTCAGCTCGTGCATCATCCTAGATATCCCCAATTTACCAGCCGGGTAGACCAGAGGCCCCGTGTCGCCTTTGATAAGTGTGTAGTCTCGTTCTCCGCTTCGGTATTGCGCGATTTGCTGCATGTATGCTTTCCAGTCGATCTCGGTGTCTGCACTCCCAAATAGTCAGTGGCGTACTTTTGTTGTTGTCTGGAATAACTAATCGTTGGTAGCGCAGAAGGGAGCTGTGGGAGCTTGCTTACAGGGGATTTTCCATATGATGAGGGCACAGAGGATGGCGTCTGCGACGAGTAAGAGTGGGGACTGCCATCGCGTGTGTTTGGGATTGGTGGCCAGATCAATGCCTTTTTTGTAAAGGTCCATTGAATATGTTATGGGGACAGGATGAAGCTATTTCACAGCTTTGAAAGCTTGTTGTCGATCTACTCCCCGTGTCCCCCAACGCTTGTGGATTCTAGGACCCTGTATCCTTATCCAAGAGCCAACATCTTCAACCATCATCATTAAGACGTTCTTACATAGTGCGTTAACGTAAATATCAGTGCGCTACCTTTCCATTGTCATCGAATAAGTCGAGGTATATTAGGCAAAAAGAAGACCAGTATGTCAACATATCATACTTTTCACCATTGAACTAAAAGATCCCCTTTTCTCGACCTCCAAACATCTACCCACATATCCGAGACTGGTCCATTATGACTTATCGGATCAATCCACTCCGGGAGCCATAATGAGGAACACATGGGTTCAACTCCTGCTCTTCACCACTCATGGCAGACCCCCCATTGACCCCATCGCTCCGACCGTGTAATGGTGGGTAGTAAAGGTTCGCTCGATATTAGGACCGAACGCAACATCAATGACACAAAGTGTGGCTCTCGTGGCCTAGCTTATTGATCCACGGTCTGCTGGCTCATGCTCTTGCAACCTTGTTGGAGATATAGGCTGATCTAGGATTTCCCTCGATTGGCCATGTTCTGTGCATTCAAGACTGAGGTCGTATCTTGTGGGGCCCGTTCCAGATAATGGCCAACATGATGCTGGTTTTCCGAAGACATCTTCTGAGGATCAAAGCATATCTGCGTGGTCATGAAATGCTTGATGATATTGGCAGAGTGCGCTTCCTTGCCTTGTATGCCATCCTTGTGAGGTACCGAGGTCTCCCATCCAGACTGTCTGTTGTTGACAGTGTTCTCTGTGGATCATTTCACATTGGCTCGATAGATGAACCTCAAATCGGTAGTCTTCTCATCTCCTCCAGGGACCAATACTTTCGCATATTGTCCGGAGAGAGTTGTCGAACCTCATCGGACAGATGCTCCCAGAGCACAGTCCCAAAACTGTCCATAATCTCTTTCAGCTGCTCCATCCGCAGGTCCCTCTTACCAGCCTTACAATCATCCAGATACGCCTCCATCTTGTCCATCCCTCGATGTATTTCTTGATGTTGCGTCAATAGTTCCAATTCCTTCCTAAAAGCTGGCATTCGTTGCGCCAGTACGGGGAATATGTGCTGCTCCTCTACCGTATAACCATTTCAGCTAAGCAAAGACAGCAATTTCATAAACTGCTACGAACCGATCGAATGGTGCATATGTAGATGATGACAGAAGTCACAGCCAGTGCTCAGAAATTGTCTGATGCTCATATTGGCTGGACGTTTACCACTACAACAGACGTCGTAGAGAATTTGCCATGTTTGGCGGAAGCTGTTGTGAAATATGTCCATATGCTCAGCTATGCGTGCATAAGTGTCTCTGTCTGCGCGACTGAGGAGCGGCAGGGCTTTGACAGTGGGTGCTTGTGCTTCGGCCATGATTGTATAGTTATAATTACGTGGGCTGATGTTGGAGCGGGCGATAAGCTGGGAACGTTGTAGCACACACACTCGTCTTCGGAGGAAGAGGGAGCAAAGCATGAGAAAAGGGTACCAGGAGAAGGAAAGACATATGTATCACCGCTCTTTATCATCCAGTGGACGGACTTTCGGCGTTCGATTGCATGGATTTGTGACTCCGTCCTCCGCATCAGATACTAACCCAAATCTGGAATAGCTATCCTTGTATCCAAATACCCTACTATCACTAGCGTTGTGGATCTAGATTACCGAGGGTTGGTACCATCCATTTCAACCTCGATACTCTAGCTACTCACCGCGAACACCGACCCTCCACTCCGCTCCACAATGGCGCCTCTAACCACCTCATCCCGTGCGCTGTTGCGCGCTTCTGCACAGCGGCCCCTACGATGCGTCTCCCTAGCCCTCTCCGCCCAACAACGACGAGGCAAAGCCGACATCGTGGAACGGACTGCCGGCGAGTTCGACCGGACGCCAAGAGTGGAATCGCCCTTCAGAAGCTCCGACGACAACCCGACGACAAATATACCGGACTTCAAAAAGTACATGAGTAAGAAGGGGGAGACGAGCAACAAGACCTTTCAGTATTTCATGGTGGGTAGTATGGGGCTATTGGCGGCGGCCGGGGCGAAGGCTACAGTGCAGGGTAAGCACTGAAGAAAGGCATCAGGACAACGAGCAATCGCTTCGATGGAGTCTCCGTAGTCAAAGAAGAATCAATGGCTGACATACAAAAACAGATTTCCTAGTCAACATGGCCGCATCCGCCGACGTCCTCGCACAAGCCAAGGTCGAAATCGACCTAGCCGCCATTCCAGAAGGCAAAAACGTAAAGCCCCCCCCTTTTCCTTTCCCAATCCCTACGACCAAAACGCAGCAATTGACAAAAGCGGTCTTGGACCAGGTAATCATCAAATGGCGCGGCAAACCCGTCTTCATCCGCCACCGCACCCAGGACGAAATCAAAGAAGCCGAAGACACGAAATGGGAATCGCTACGAGATCCCCAACCCGACTCGGACCGCGTCAAGAAACCGGAATGGTTGATCATGCTCGGTACGACCCTTCCTTTACACCACATTATCCCTCCTATGTCCCAATCTTCTAACCTAAATACATCGAAACAGGCGTCTGCACACATCTCGGCTGCGTACCCATAGGCGAAGCCGGCGATTTCGGCGGCTGGTTCTGTCCCTGCCACGGCTCCCACTACGACATCTCGGGCCGAGCGAGGAAGGGGCCCGCACCGCTGAACCTGGCGGTTCCGCAGTATGAATTTCCGGAGGATGAGAAGGTGATTATTGGGTGAGTGGGCGAGGGAAGGGTGGTAAGGTATAGATGGGGTAAGGGTGGTCTTCTAGGTTTGCCCGCAGTTGTGTATTATAGAACCTAGGCGAAGCTGAGGGGTGGAAGGATAGACCTGCATCAACTAGACAGATGAATCGTATACTCATCATTGGTACGTGAGATCTCATCTTGGCGCTGGGTACAGCGTGAGCTACAACGTTGATTCACCTTTCGACATAATGATCCTACAAGTGGGACGGAGACAGACTCTATTAGAGTGTTTTATATGAAGCGTTGTTCTAATTCTCTATTATCGTAATAGATTACCTCGGAATATAGCCATTCAGACTCCGCCATCTTCTTCACCATCCTCTACTTCCCCTTCTGCCCCTTCTCCCTCATCTTCTCCTTCCCCTTCATAATCTTCCTCCTCATAAAAAGACAGCAAAGCGGAAAAAGCGCGCTATTGATCGCACACCACACGAACAAGATCCCAAAATTCAACCCGATCCTCGAATGCAGATCAAACAGCGTCGACCGCGACGCCTCGACGATATTATGCAACGGCCACGCATATCCCCAATAGTACCATTTCGGCGCCAGATCGAGCGAGTAGAAAGCCGTCGACACGTTCGCGATGACCCAGAAGATAAGCCACATCGCCGTCCAGGGCTGGCCGATGATCATGGCGACGTTCTCGCACGCGAGGCCGAGGGCGATCATGCCGATGAAGTTGATCATCCAATACACCACGAAGGTTCCCTTGCCGTACGCGTCGGGGTTGCTAGCGACGATGATGTCGGGCGCGGCGGGATTGGCGAAGGGGATTTGGAAGGCTAGGGAGACGAAACTGTAGGCGAGGGACATGAAGAAGTAGGCCATGACGGTACCGCACCAGCGGATGGCGATGAATTTCCAGAATTTTATGGTCGGATGGCCTTCCGGCGTGATTAGTTTGGTGTATATAGGTAGGAAGAAGGTGAAGCTGAAGAAGGCGAGGATGATTAGATAGATCAATCCAATGGTGACGGCTGGTGTGGTGACTGATGGCGCAAACGGGCGGAGACTGAACATTGAGAAACCGATTGCGGGTGATAGGGCCTGAGATGCGGCTTGTAGATTCGTGACGGGGATTGAAGTATTCTGTAAGACCATCTTTGTCCACATTTGCCCAAACATGGAGGTGATCTCGGTTTGCAGGTTGTTGAGTTGGGGAAGTATGTAGGCATAGTGGGTATCCTGGTCACGGGCTTCGACCCAGACCTGCTGACATGCGCCAAGGGGGTCGTAGCTGGCATTCCCTTGTTGAACAGCCTGGTGCAGAAGAGCTGTGGCATTCGCATTGATAATGATTGCTGCCCACGCTTTGTAGTCGAAGACGGCTTGACGAACTTTCATCGGGTCGTGATCAAAGTCAGCTGGGTCCATATTTATATAACCTAAGTGATTTCCAGATTGACCGGAAGATATTATCTTTGTCGTCATTTGAGTAAGCATTGGACCAAGTAAAGGCGTGACACCAGTATATGGCGCTTGTGTTCCGTCAAAGTCCACCACGAAGACATTCAAAGACGACAGGTTCTGCTCAACATTGAACAGAACTCCCCAGTACATGCTCAATACTGCTAAGATGAAGGTGCAGAGGATGAGAGCTGAGAACGGTCAGCAAATGGCCAACATCACAGGTGTAATCGTCCCGGTGACTCACTTGTTCTTGCCCACAATCCCAACACTTCCAACCTCAATTTACCCATTCTCTTGTCCCATATGCCCACCGGCGCCGGCGGTCCGTCATTCCCACCCTTCTCGCCTCCATCATTTGGCTTCTCCTTCTCTTCCGGCTCGCTACCACTACTACTCCTCGGCTCCTGAAGGTGCTGTTGCCCGTGTTCGTGCTCATGCCCCAAGGTATGCGTCGAATCTAGACTCCGGTCTACTCGCATATTGCTTTCATTCGCATTGATGCCCCCTAATTCCCTGTTCAGTTGCTGACAATGCTCGCACTGCCGTCCCGACATATGATTGAAGCAAACGGCGATGAGCTGATGAGGTTGTGGCTGGTATGTGGAAGGCGGAGGTGGTGGAAAGGAGGGAAAGGAGGTTCTTGCAGGTCGTTGAGAGTTGCTAATGAGTGGTAATATATCGCCTGCAATGGAAGCACGCTGGGAGCCATAGTAATGCGAGCCTCGGAAGCTGGCCCCACGCAGACGGCGTAGCGATCCGGATCTGATGATATGATCATCGCTCAAATTTTCAATGGAATTTTCAGCAAAGTTTCCATCTTCCTCAATTCTGATTCGCGAAGGCATCGTCATACCGCGGCAAGCACGGCAATCTATTCCGTTATTCCGTCCCTTACCGGGAGGTCCGTTGGCGCTAGAACTAGAATTAATAGAGATTAGTGGCTGATCGGATCTTGGCAAGGGTATTTTCGACTGCAATGAGATGAAAGGAGCTCCTCAATTGACAAGGCCAATTTCTTTCATGTAGGGATCAAATCATTCAATGATGGGAAGAATGCAAGATTCCACGCTCCACTCACACCTCGTGGGAATGTGGAGAGTTATGTAGCAGAACATGGAAATGTTCGGTGAATCTTCGTTGACCGACCATACCAACCCGGAACTTCTACACCAGTCAATTTCTTGGAATAAGACACCGTTTTCTTCATGACGAGCAAGGCTGCGCACAGTCAATGAAAACCCGCATCCCTGCAGGAGTGTATTGCATGAGCATGAGGCTAATATGGGTAATTCAAAGTGACATACTCCGCAGAAGCCAGCCGTTGGTATAATGAAGTTGGCTCACCGAACATTGGTATATTTCAGAATCTAGACTTCCCAAGTTGCCCCTACCGCTCATCGTTGTTCACATCGGCGCACCATCCCGCGTCTCTCATGAACCATGTACCTCGTGAAACCCACCTGCACTCGTTGCTATGTCATCCGTAAACATAACATAACCATTCCCCGTCCCTATCGAACATCTCCATTAGAGTCCTCAGACAAAATCGGCCGAATAGGAGAAGCCTCGGAACTCTTCTTGCATCGCTTGTGTTAAGACTGGGAGCTTGTCAGTATACGAACGTCAAAATTTACGTCCACTTCCTGTTGTGACTCACCCGACTGTACAGGAGTAAGCACAGGCGTAACGCTCGTAAACTCGGAATCGAAATTGCTGGTATCGGTGGGATTCTTGATTTGCGGAACGAATGGAGGGGGTACTTTCTTGTCCCGAAAGTCGTCCCAATTTATGTTCCTAAAGAAAGCATGGCTCATGATCTCTTGAGCATCAGTTGGGCCCGACCCCAGACGTAACTCAGGCTCTCTCATCAATAGCTTCTGTAAGATTGATACTGTATCTCGAGGCATGTGTATCGGATACAACGGTTCATCCGCAAGAATGGCGTCGTAGATTTCATCCTCGTCTTCGCCTCGGAAAGGGGATTGTTGGAGCAACATCTGGTAGATCAGAACGCCAAAAGCCCACCAATCTACTGCTCGTCCATGCTTCTTATCGAGAAGGATCTAAGAGAACATCAGCGAATACCAAACTACTTCACGCTTAGTACACACCTCTGGTGCCATGAATTCTGGTGTACCGCAGAAAGTACTCGTGGTTGATCCATACCACATCTCTTCCTTGCAGAGACCGTAGTCAGCAACCTTGATATGACCATCCAAACCCAACATGATGTTGTCGAGCTTAAGATCTCGATAGATTACCCCATTCTCATGGAAATACTTCAAAGCCAGGCAGACCTCGGCAGCGTAGAACCTAAATCCTATCAGTGTCGCTCATGCTATGACCATGACATACACTCACTGTGCTCTTTTGCTTCCAAATTGGCCACGTTGGATGTGTAACATGAGGTCTCCGCCACTGATGTATTCCATGACGAAATACACACGTGTTTCCGTCTGGAAGCATGCGTGAAGGTTCAACAGGAACGGGTGACGCTCCTTATTAGCAACCAAGAAGACTCTCTTCTCGGACTTTATGCTCTCGACTTCATCTTTCTCAATTATGAACTCCTTCTTCAGCACTTTGATAGCGTAAAGCATCTTAGTGGCCTTGGTCTCGGCCAGCATGACCTTTCCAAAAGCACCTTTACCAAGGACAGCAAGGAAGTTGAAATGCTCCAAACCAATCCGCCTGCCCATGCCCTGCTGAGCTGGAGGCTCCTGAGACAGAGCCTGCTGCTTGGCAACTGGGAGATTTTGCTGTGATCTAGCGGGTTCCACATACTGAGTCTGCTGAGTTGGAATTGCTTGACTGGTGGGAGCTTGAGGATATCCCCCATAGCCAGCATATACTTCTGGATTATATTTCGGCTGCTGGGGCTGCTGAGGCTGACTAGATGAGCTTGGTGAGTAGGAGCCATCTTCCCTCGGCGAGTAGCCCCCAGCAACGGTGCTAATATCTGTCGTTGTTTGATTCCTTGATGCCGACTGTCTCTTCTCATTGACACCCATTACTCTACTTGCAGCGTCAATGGCCGCCTGGGAAGAAGACTGAGTTCGAGGAGCTTGCTGCGGCCGCTGTTCCAGTGGGGCGCCCCGACCTCCATAGACTGCCTTCTTGGCAGCGTCTGCAGCACTTGGTCTTCCGTTTTGTTGGGCTGCAACAGGTGGGGCATACTGTAGCTCCTCAAGACCATGCGATCTACGAGGGTCGGTAGCTGGGGTGCTGATCTCCTCTTGCTTAGGCGGTAGCCTGTATGACGGAGCTTGCGGAGGCGGTGTTGGGCGACCAGAGCTTGGTCTCAACGTTCTTTCGCTGAGATTAGTAGGTTTACCAGGACGTAGCCCCTGTTTATCTTTGGTCTCTCGGCTGAGCGTAAGAATATGGTTCGCTGTTTCCATTGACATGCCACAGAAGTCAGGTACGAGATGGGCACATTGTGCGTGAACACTATGGCCGCATTCTTTAATTCGTATCAGCATCTTCCTCTATACCAGGATGGAGGGGATTTACCTGAACATTTCCTATTCTTACGACCTAGAGGCAGGATGTAGCCGCAATGACAGCACCAATTGGCGCCCATATTCGAAAAAGGTTCGAATCGATGAGGGATGCGGTGGTTCAGCTTTTCCTCTTCCGGGTCCGTCTCTGCGTTAGACTTGCTTATACATTTGGTAACCACCTTCGAATAGCACTTTTTGTGGCAGGTATACTTGCAGTCCGCACACTGCATGCCAGCCGAATACTTAAGGAAGTCTTCACAAAGAGCACAACGCATGATATTGTAGAATTGCTGAAGCACGAATTTGTGCCCGTACAGCTCGTGAACCTCTTCCTTGCGTTGCCGGATAGCACCTTTACGATTGAGACCTATGTCGAATGGTCGTCGATCTTTGACTTGCTTCTGGAAGCTCAGAGTCAATTGAATCCTTCCTACGGGCTCCAAAGCGAACCATGCATCGATTTCCCCCGGATTCGAAGTCATTGGAGCAGTACCATATGGCAAAGCCGGTCCAGACAAACCTCTCGAGTCCCTGTTTTCGCGGCCCATGGACGAGCCTTGGTTCAGTGATGAGTATGATGATTCTTGTCGGTTCTGCATTTCTCTAGTATCCATCGAGGCTGCTGTAGCCCAACCTCCACCAAGATCCATCTCGATCTTCTTTCGTCTCATCTCTTCTGCGATGTCGGATATACGGATCCAAAGCATGGCTATCGGGGTTGGATGAGTTCCAGATTTATCATATACAGTTAGCTCAATCTCGTTAGCTTTTTCGATTTCGACTTGATGCAACTCGTCGGTCCATCGGTCAATCCGTGTGGCTTTCGTTCTCACCCTAAAAGCATCTTCAACTTTGAGTATCACGAAGGTCTCCGGGCCCCGGGCAAATCGTCCTGTCGCAGCGTGATCCACGTCTTTGACTGCGTGTATAGTCATGGAGAGAAGTCCAGTCAAGGGCTTCCGTAGGTTTGGAGAATTCAAGCTATCATCTGAACACCACGGTCAGAGTCTGTCTTATTTGGGACGTTCTTTCACCATGGAACCTACCATCTGGCGCATCGTTCGTACTCTCCATGTCCACATGAAGATCTTCGTATCTCTTCAGAGCCTGCTTCAGAAGCTGGATCTTTTGGTTGCTCTCTATCCGCCGAGCTTCGGCATCCGCCTTACTCTTCCGATCCCCCTCGTCCTGGTATAGCTTGACCATCTTCTCCACTCCATCCTTGTATTGTTTCTCAACGCTTAGCTTGAACTCCAATTGAGACAACATTAATTGGATTCGAGGTCCGAGAAACGTCGTGTCGTACTTTATAAGATCTAGTGAATTCGATAAGCCTCCGCCGAAACTGGTTCATCCTATATGTACTCACCGAGCTTAGTGTAGTTTGGCCGCGACTTGGGTATAGTTGATCCAGGGCCAGGCGGCCCGAAAGGAGCTCGTGGAGGCATCATTCCGTGACCACCACTCAGATCATTTTCACTCATATACGGTCCCTTGGTCAGATCTCGGTAATCTCCGTCATTTGGTGGAGGCGCTGGTGAGCCCTGTCCCTGCCGCTTTGTGTTCCGAGCGTTCGTCTGCTGAGGTGACCTATGTGCTGGCGGGACTGGTCCACCATTGTTTCCAGAGGCGCTCTGAGCCTCCATCCTCCGCATCTGTAGCTCCCTCATCCGCTCTTCGAGATAGTCGATGCCTTTCCGAGACTCGCGTATCTGGGAATCAAGGCTCTGCTGTACCTGTGGGTTGGAAGACTGGCGCATGTTGTTTGCTGCATTGATGAGGACCTTTTCCCTCTCGATCTTCCGATATACCTGGTTGATGAGGTCATCATCATTCATCTTGATTGATTTCTCGCCTTCAGCGGGCGATCGATGTTGATACAGAAGCAAATGGTAGAGATTAGTGAGCGCGTTGGTGACCACGTAATAGAGATTGGTGAGCGCCTTGTTGGACCTCCAGGTAGAGCCTAAGCCAATGGTGTCTCTCGGCCTAAGAAACCTTACCCACGACGTCCGATAGTGATGCTCAAACTGCTTTGTGCTCTCTCTTTCGCAGGGGACTGAAATAGATAGCCTTCAAGGTACATTCGTGGTCCAAAAACCTTGCGAAGTGGTAGAAAGGTGGCCGGCTACGTCGTCAACCAACCACCATAGTCACAATGAAACCGACTAGTTTCATGTAAGCACAGGATAGCACCTGAAGCCCCTCTAAATCGCCAGGATGTTGGAGTTATCAATCCATCAAAGTGGGTCATTTTACTAGCACAACAGCGCGGCCGGTAATACCGATGATCTGCGGCTGGGAACGGTCGGTGGGGTATTAGCGCGTGCATATTGGGGGAACTTTCTTGGCACAGCCACGGATTCGTACGACGACAACATGACGCTCCTCTCAGTCGAATTCTTCTTGCCCACAGGTTTTCTAATTGGCTGAACCAGCCATATAGTGTCTTGGCAGTCATATGAAAGTCTACAACTACAACGTGTCTCCCTAATCAAATCAATCAATCCATCATGTTATTGCTCCCCTCAATAATGGCCACATTATAAGAGCACATCTTTTACTCTGGAGTCTAATAGCACATTGTCCCTGAGGACATCCTAAGGGGTTTTCAACAACACCCTTGACGACTTGCAAGATAGCTCCTTTCGCAGATATTAGACCGTACATCTGGCAAGCTGATTCACCACCAGCTCCGAAAATTTGAGATGCAGCTCCCTATCATTAGTAGTAGGAGTTTCTCCCTCATACAGCATTGTAAACTCATCACTCAGGCAGTGTGTGACCGCTGTCTGATATATATTTCCCATGTTTTGTCCCAGACGAGGGACTTTCTCACGTATAAGGTATTGCCGCAGCTGTTCTAGGCTACCCTGCCTTGTCGACATGTGCTCGAGAGATTCGAAGCGCCCAATCTCGAGAAGGATCAAGCCGAGGCTATAGTAGTCGAATCTACTTTGATATCGTACCTTACCGCGACTTTTCAGATAATCTGGATGTTGATAATCTCTCTCCCTAGGATCTTCAACGAATTCCGTATACGCAGAAGCTTGATTTGGTCTGCTATTCAAATAGCCGAGAAAGTATGGCTTATCCATTGCACATACCCAGGGGTCCTTCTCGAGATGAAAGAATCCGATATTGAAGGATGAGATGTTCTTCTGCAGCCATCCAGCTTCATGGAATTTCAAAATGGAGACGGCTAATTCATTCGCTAATCGAAAGCGACTTTCAAGACCGAGTCTAGGAAGAGGTTTACGATAGTATTTATCGAGGCCAGCTTTTAAAGTAGTGAACTTTACTTTGTGGGCATTTACGGTCCAAGCCGGGAATGCATAAACAAGACCACAAGAGTCTTCGCCTGGATTGTGGTAGAACCCAATGCAAGGAAGTATTCGGAATCCTGCCCTGGCTTCTCTGAGGAGCTTGGTGATGTTTGATAGGCGAGTCACTAATTCTACCAGATTCTGCTCGGTAGCACCGTGTGCGTATTGTTTGCATTCAACTATCACGCTGATGGACTCATTTTCTTTCGTCCGCAGTGTGCCACATGAGTTTCTCCCGGCGAATGAATCTCCTCTGGTGTTCATTTCTTCGCTTCTTAATCGAGTGGGGTTGATCCTGAGCTCTGGAGAAGCTAAGGACTGATTATCTGTTAAATCACATAGGAGCCTCACTTTTGCTAACACCATAAAGTGCGCTTGACCAGTAGGGAACGATGACATCTGTGCCATATTTTCAAGATGGGTCTTGTTGTCAGTACTGAGCGTATGCAGTCTGAAATACGCCTGAGCCTGTTTTTGCATATCCACCGAGAGAGCAGCATAAAGCATGTCGTTCAAGTGGTGCAATGGCTCGTACAGGTATGCACTGGAGCGCTGACACTCTGGAAGTATAGTGATCACTGCGTTTTCCATGTCAACGAGACAAGCTTTGGTGGTTTGAAAGTTTGGATAATGTTCGGGACGCCATTGCTCCGAACGATCATGCTGATCAACTTTGCAAACGTGCATCCACCCGGTAAACTTTTGCAGAGCCATCCAAGCCTGTATGGAAACCCCCTTCTCGAAAACGAGGTGGAGATCTTCTTGGACCTTCCTGCATATCGACTCGATCGTTATGTATTGCATTTTTACCTTCACCACCTCAGCTGACGGGCGTTTCTGGGGATCCAAGTCGAGCATGTCCCAGATAAGCCTCATTAGCTTTTTCTCTGGTCGGGATACCGAGCGAAGCGCAAGTCGATCTATTTGTGCAACCACTGCAGGCGATTCTGAACCTAGTCCATGGTGAAAGCGATGACGTGTGTAGTGGTCAACTTTGAAGGCCCTGTTCTCTTCGAATTCCTCAACTCCATGCGGTCCGAAGGCCATCCAGGTTACTACCTCCAACATAATACAGGCGAGGGACCAGACATCACTGGGCCTCCTGACTCTATTTTCCGTCGATAGGTCCTCCAAATCCTGGCACTCGGGGGCGACGTAGTCACCCCGAACCTGCTTGAAGGACGTGTCTGATCCCTCGTTTGAATCCTTGAATGAGGAGAGGCCAAAATCTGCAAGTAGGAATGAGCCATTGTCAATCAACACATTGTCTGGTTTCAAATCGTGATGGCATCCAATAAAGGATAAATCAGGGAACTTGAACTCATGAACGGCGTCCAGTGCAGAACACAGACCAGACAGAGCGTCTAGGACGGATCCAAATGATGCAAACTGCTGAGGTCGTGGATGCTCAAGTAAGGAGCTGAGGGTCTTATCGCAGGCCTTTCGGAAGATCAGATTGTGCTTGCCTTTAAAAGTGTATGCGGCAAGCAATTCCACGATATTTGGGTGCTTGATTAATCGCAGCATTGACAGGTTATGCAACTCCTTTTCGAATGCAGGCCGCGGATTGCAAGTGGCATCACACATGGTTTTGAACTCCTTGCGCACTATCTTCGAACTCATTAGCGTTTCTAGGATCAAGACGAAGGCGCGATTGTGCCCACCTTTCCCTGCCATGACGGACTGGCTGGTAGATAAGAAGGCTCGATAACAATTTCGTAAACATGCCCCAAGGCTCCGGTCCCCACCAACGTGTCCTTCTTGAGGAACGGTAGGACGAACTCGTCAGGAAGAACACGCGCAAATGAGCTCTCCGAGAAAAAAGGGGCAGTAAACTCCCACTGCTTGTCCCAGAACTCGGAAGATATTGGAGGAGAAAGTAATCCCTCCAGCTTCTCTAGGCTGTAGGGCATTCTGTGATCAAGATCTGCATGCTGTAACCTATCGTCCTTGATGAACTGTGGGAATAGATGTGGCCGTTGGAGTAGAACAAGGATTGCAAAAGTTCTACACCCACCGCGTTCGAGTAAATAACGGGCAGCTTCTTCGACCTCATACGGCTTGATATGTTTGCTCTTTAAAGTCTTGCGCACAACGCTCGGATTGATTAACTGGCGGACAGCCTGATGCGGGTAAAAATAACTGTTTTGATCTTCATTCCTGCATCGGATCTTGTTGAGCTTCACATGAAGATCATCTATGGGATCCATTGCAGACAGCTAAAGGAGACGGAAAACACAAATTACGTTTGAAGATATTTCGTCGTTCCAACTTTTGCCTTTGCTGCGACTCTGTCACGACGGACTGCAAGTTGCGTTTAGCTTGGAGTGCAGTGACCTCCTGGTCTTAGGCGCTGCCTATAAAAAAGGGGAAAAGATTGCGGAACTTTGGGAGGTTTAACAACCCCACTAGTGCGTAGAATTTGGATGGCATGTAATGGATTCAATCTCCTCCTGAGCGGTTTTAGCAATATTCGCCGCAACTTCATCTAAGATTGAGCGGACCTTTGTGAGCAATCGAGGGAGTGTGAGTACGTAATGGGTCTTCCGTTCCTGCTTGTGAACTGCATTTAGCCAAGATTTTGCCTGAGTTCAGAGGATCAATGACTGCCTGAGGAGCGCATTTCGGATACCTCAATCTCCCATCTACCTACACCGAACAGGCTTTGAAGCAACCTGATGAGGTCCTTGGACACAACGTATCTATTTTCCACGGCCTGTCTTGTCATGTTGAGGTATGGATATGAGGGTCCAATGATGAATACAAAACACAAGAGTCCAGGGTCTCAAACTTGTGACTAGAGAAGGCTGAGTGCAATGTGTGCGAGAAGATCAATCGTTCTAGGAGCCTACAGCACGAAGTTTCAGTCTCCACTTTTCGACCTTAACGCACTGTACTCCTCATCAAGAGGAGAAAATCGGCAGTGAGAATTCGAGGGAAGGGAGAGTGCGGAAGAGAACAAGGCATTTGAGCGAGGCAGGCTATCAGGCTGTAGTTCTAAGGCGACGACTAAGGTGCATTGTTCACACTCAGCCTTGTGTGCCGGTGTGGTGGGGCCAACTAGCCTTACTGCGTTTCTGCTTCTTCGAGGGAAGAACTAGTCATAAAGAACGAGTAGGCACAGCTTATAGAAAAGCCTCTTACTACTCGGAACAGGCTTTCCGAATGAGGAAACTCCGTGCCACCAATCAGATGATGTCTGCTGTTGCTTACTCGCAACAGGATTAATGAGGTAGACAAATCGATGTGAATGTGGGGCAACTCATTCATCATCACAAACACAAGAGAGAAAGGTTCAGGGCGCAGGTGAGTATCTCGAATGCAAGGTATCACAAGGGGTTACCCGAGGATTCATGCTATGTATCCGACTTATTCGATAAATATGGGGAGGCGACAACGCTACAGCTTCATCCCTTTGAAGCTGTTAGGCCGCTACTCTATCAGTCTACATCCGCAGTATGATGATGTTAGATTGCACCGGAATTGGCCCACTCATGTTATGAGGCTAGTTTCTAACAGACAGACGACTATGACGTTATTCAATGGTAGCTTCTATATCTTCGCGAGTGCCGCCTCATTCTGACTTGTGTCGAAGAGAGCAAGGCAATACTTGATCCACACGCCCTCCAAAACCACAACTTTCGACAATTGAATACTCCTCAAATGTCCAACTCTTTCGCTCAGGCAAACAAAGACTCTCGAGACTATGAATGCATCATCTCATCTTCTGATCCGCGGGACTCCTATCGTCGTTTACTTCAATGCTCGCCACGGCTATTTTCTGCAGATGAGGTGGCAGTGGAGATATTGCGAATCATATCTGCCGAAAGAGGTTAGATCTTCTGACCACGGCACAATCCTCTCTGCATGTCTTTAATGTGCGCTGATAGTCGTCGAATCCCATTCGATAACTGGTGCCAGAGCGTTGAACGACGAATTCATGGTGAAGTCCTAAGATCACGCCCATTGTCAGCCAGACCCTCTTACTTCTGTCCATCCAGGCTTACAAAGACGGCGCTATGGATGTGTTCTAGTCAGTCTTGACACTTTCATAGATGTTGTCCTGGCAGAAGTGGATCTTCTAAGGTATTCAGCAGCCTAATTCCCTCAGAATTCACTTGGGGCCCACTCTGCATATCAGAAGAAGCCTTCAAAACCATTTTGGAATCCCATCGTGTCTTTGCTCCTTTCCTAGATGTGGTACAGGCATTCGGCGCTAAAATGGAAGACAATCATCACAAATGGGGTGGATGTCGTGGAAATATGTCCAGGGAGGGCGAAAACCAGCCAAGTCATTACGTATATGGTGAATATTGCCGTTTGATAGGCCATCACCAGGTCTGATTGAGCTCCACAGAATTCTGTTACAGTGTGAAATACGTAGAGTTGAATGGTCGAAACCGAGGCGATCCCTGGTCTGTCCGCCAGACAGCGGTGTATCACCAGATCTCTATAGAGACCAAGCGTTCCAGATGGATCATTCTACAGCCCTCGGAGTCCACACGGGCGAGACTCAAGTCTGTGCTAAACGGTGATTATCGGCAAGGTCGAAGTGGAAGATCCGATTGCATGATCCCACACATGGTTCTCTTGTCAACCATGGTTTCCAACTGGCAAGAATACATTGAGTATCTACACTCAGAGCTTTTGAAGCTGGTAGGTCATCTGGACGGTCCCCCAATGATACTCTTTACGATAGATGACGGTAGTCAGGATGAAAAAGCTTGCTTTTCTACTGTTGGATGCAAACATCCTCACGATTATCCAGTCAGCTTTGTGGACTGTCAAGAGTTACAGCTGCTGCATCACACACTTCTGAGATCGTCATTACTTGTCGAATCTGGTCTCGAAGTAGTCAAAGGCTGCGAAGATCATTGCCGCAAGCTCGCTTCATGGAAGGCAACCACCTTGTGTGAGTCAAGTCTTGCCGAAATTGCGGTCTACTCCGCTCAGATGAATAGTCATCGACGAGACATTCATCGGGTAATCGAACAATTGAAGGGAACAAGTAATTTGGTATGTTATCACTGATAAGCTTGGGAGTCAACTCTGATATGATGACTTGTCGTACTGGTTAGCTCTTTCGAATACTGGACATCCGTGGTAATGAGACGCTACAAGCAACAAATTGCGCTATTCGCGGTAACTTGGAAGTTCTCCAGCACCTGACAACGGAGATTCGGCAGGAGAACGCCACTTTTGCTAACCTGGCCCAACAAGGCCAGCGTGATTCAAAGATGCTCAAAGCACTCAGCTTTACCGCTGTGATGTATGTGCCTGCATCTCTATTAGCGGTGTGTACATATGCAACTCAATCGTTCCATCATTCCTGGCTAATTCGATATACCTCAATTGCTAGTCCATATTCAGCTCCAATCTCATTCGCACAGAGCTTAACGATCCTGGAGATGGTAGCAAGGGAGAACGCATCGTCGTCTCATCCAAGTTTTGGATATATGTAGTGGTTTCAGGAGGCTTGACAATGCTTACACTTTCGTGCACGTTTCTCTTGAAGATACATTTGCTCAGATGGTTAGCAGCGTGGACGTGCAGACGGAAAAGACCACAGATCGTATGAAACATACAACAGACTATCAATCTGCCTATTCAGGGAATTTTCGCTCTAGTAAGCTCCTAGCTGTTAGGACGGTGAGACAGGAGCTTAAGAGATTCACGTTGGTTGATATGGTTTGCCAAACCGTCATAATCCTCGCTATCATAATTTTAATCGAGTTGTTGCCTGGATCCCTACAGTATGTTGTATCAGCATAGGAGGCTACCTGGAATCAGGAGAAAAATGGAAGTGGATTGTAAAACCCGACGATATGTTGTAAGGTACAAAGCTACATTGAAGAAGCGGAGATTGTCATGACAGCTTTGGCATCGCCGATCAACGCCACCAAGACATGTGAGTGGTTGACGTTCCTCAAGGCTACATATCTAGAATTAGTGTCGAGACTGCCCCCCAACGTGGAGCGCCGGATTAACTTCGATGCAGCAACCTCACGAGGCTGAGAAGACTTCGATTTGGACAATTGTCCTTGAAACCTAAAACCGAAAGCACAGCTGTTGGCCACTGAGTCTGGTTGCGTCGCATTAGATGGAAGGCCGTCCATTTAACTTCGCGGAAGTCTATCTTCCACATATTTTCAATAGAAAGAGCCTGATGTGCACATTTCACTGTAGCAAGCCATCAAGATGTCGGCAATTTCCAGCCGCGGTGGCAACACTTCAGCTCTGATTGCCTACACAACGTCTGGGACGACTCATCAGAGTGCGTACGCGACTTCAAGCAAAGAGTACGACTTCCTTGATTTCCTTGGGGTTGCCCAAAGTCTGAAGCTTGACTTTCTTCCTTTCACATGGCAGCCGGAATTGGACACCGTGGGCAAGGGTGGCACAGCTGAGATATATCAAAAGCTGGTCAGTGTCCGGCTTACACTTGCTTTCAAACGTCTAAGGCGTCCCCGGTCTGTGATCGAAGAGATCCGAAATCTGCAAGCACTTGTCGCGGAGATTTCGGTATTGGGTCACCCTGCGATCCAACGCCATCCGAACATTGCGGGCATCACAGGCATAGCCTGGGATGTTGTATCAGGGGGCGAGAAGGTTTGGCCAGTCCTCGTATTTGATAAGACTGAATGCGGTGATTTGTTCAGATTCATGACTGAAGGCCCAGGAAAAGAATTGGATTTCAGGGACAGACTTGATTTACTATATGATGTTGGTCTCGCGGTTAGAACCTTGCACCTTCATGGTATGCTCTCTAGATCCCAATCCTTGTACGCCTATTACTAAAGCAAAAGGTGTCATTCACGGTGATATCAAGCCATATAACGTCTTGATTTATACTGAGGTCGATGGGCATTGTAGGGCGAAAGTGATAGACTTTGGCTACTCGAGTCTCTTCATGCCTGATAGTGGCACGATCATCATGCCTTTTTCTGAGCTTTGGACGGCTCCAGAACAGCATCATCGAGAGATTCTGCCTGTTCAGGCTAGGAGAATGGATGCCTACTCCTTTGGCATGCTCTGTCTGTGGCTTTTCTTCTACAACAAAAGTGAAGATGGAGACCGCGACTTCAGGAGAGATCGAGAAGACCCACAGAAGGACCCTTTAGGTCAGGCGTACGAATTCCTTGAAGCAGAAACGGCATTGGACGATCGCAGGAAAAAGAAAATCCAGAATGTTTTTAGGCTAACGCTTGCGGAGGATCCAACTGAGCGAACAGCAGAATTCACGAAATTATTGGAACTCTTATCATCAAACAGGTCAGACCAAGTGCTTGGTTCATCATGAAGAAATACTAACCGCCGGAAATAAGGGCGCTAAGCCTGGCAAACCTAAGAGAAGAGATACCTATACCTCAGGGGGATTTCCAAGTAAGTTTCACCCGGAACAGTTACTGGGTCAGCAACATCATTGGCAACGTAGTGACCGTATCCAGTTCACTCTATCTTCACACCAGCTTATCAAAGCCCACTACGGTGTGCGTTGTCATATCATTCAATGCTTGCGAAAAAGGAACGAACAACGTACCATTAGCCAACTGCAGGCTTTGGACCTAGCTCTCTGTTATGAGATAGGCTTTGGTGTCAGGAAGGATGAAACTAAATGCAAATCAGTGCTCAAAGAGAACAAAATATCATCGAAAACCCTCAAGGATCTGATAAAGCGCTTGAAAGGGAGTCCAGATCGTTCCACCTTTGAAAAAAGCACTCTTAAGAAACTCTCTAAAGATGGTTATCTTCCCGTGTTTGATTTTGGTCGGCAATACCATCAAGAGCAGCGGCTGCATGAAGCTGAGTCTCAATACGAGAACGAGTTGAGAACTCTGGGATCCTCGCTTGGGCAAAGTCATCCCCTGGTTCAGCAATTGCGGCTACAGTTGTGTTTTCTCATGAGAAGCGAAGGACGACGCGCCGACGCAGAGAAATTGCAGCTCCAAATATTGAAGTTTGACCAGAGGATAGCATTGGAAAGTCCTCTAACAGGGTTTTTCGCCACATTCTTGACAGATGTGTACGGTCATCAAGGGCAATTGAAAGAGATCGAGAGACTACAGATCTACTTATTAGAGAGGGACAAAAAACGCTCAGGTGTGGCGCATCCACTCACATTGGGGAGCATGGCCAATCTAGCCAAGACGTATAGCAAGCAAGGGGAGTGGAAGAAAGCTGAGGAGCTACAATTTCAGATTGTGGAGATGGAAAGCAAAGTTCCGTCGAACAAGGAACTTCCTGGGACTCTGAACAATATGTCTGCTTTAGCAACCACTTACAAGAGTCAACAACGGTGGAAAGAAGCCGAAGGATTGGGGAAGCAAGTCATGGCGATGAGAAGGAAAGTGCTTGGCATAGATCATCCTACAATGTTGGCTGATATCGACAACTTGGCTAAGATTTACATCGATCAAAAACGGTGGCAAGAAGCCGAAGAGCTGGAAAGACAAGGCGTGGAAACAAGCAGAAAGGTTTTAGGTGTTCAGAACGTCAACACGATCAATCTGATGGCCAATTTAGCTATGGTATGTGAAAGACAAGGACGGTGGGAAGAATCAAGGGACTTGAGACTTCAGGTCACCGAGACAAGAAAGAAAGTGCTAGGTCCGGAGCATCCAGACACACTAACCAGCATGGCCAGTCTGGCATACGCGCATAGCATGCTGAGGCAAAACGAAGAGGCCGAACGACTAAGAGTGCATGTCATGGACTCGAGAACGAAGGCGCTAGGCGCAGAACATCCAGACACCCTTAGTATCATGGCCAAATTGGCAACAACGTACACCTTCCAAGAGCGATGGGAAGACGCCGAACGGTTGGAAGAACGGGTCACGGATGCGAGGGAACGGGTCTTGGGAGCCGATCATCCCGACACGCTGACCAGCATGGCTAGCTTGGTGTCGGCGTACGAGGTCCGAGAAGCGTGGGGGAAGGCGGAGGAGCTGGGGCTCCGGCTGGTGGGGATCCAGGAAAGGACTTTGGGCGCCCGACATCGGGATACTTTGGATAGTGTGGGTAGGCTGGTTTATTTAAATAAGAGGCAAGAACGGTGGGGGGAGGCTGAGGCGTGGGAGGTGCGACGGAATGCGGATAGGGAGGTGGCTTAGGTAGTTTGAACCGAAGGTACTGTATTCTTACTTTTATTGAAACACCAATTATTTTCTCTAGAACGGACAGGAACCACCTATGACAACAGAAAAGGGTTCCGCAACAAAAGGCCAATATGGCACGACCCATCAGCCAAAACATTACCATTCTCACACATCTCATATGCTACATCTACTACTAGCTAGAGAGATTTTCCAGTCATCCATCCCCTCGTCCCGTCGTGTTATATCCTATTCTATAGTATCTATACAGACAAATAGCCCACCCGGAACTCCGCGCTCCTGTACCATCGACACGGTCAACGTATCCGAGCATTAGCTAGCTGCCATCCGTGCTGGGAGAGGTTGGATGTTGCTGATAGTGTGGCTAGGGCAGGTTTGGGAGGTTGAGATTGTGCGTTTTGCATTGGAGAGTTTGCGTGCTTTGGGGAGTTTTCGGGTTCGGGGCTTGGATGCTTTGTTGATGTTGCTTTGCTCGGGGGTCGAGCGGTTAAGGGTCTTGACGAACTTCGACGAGTATGGACGAGGTGGTGGTTTTGATCGGATTGATTGGTTTGGTTTGATAAGATGGTGTAAGGCAAAGGATCTAGGCTTCGAAAGGAGGGAAGAGTGTAAGAGCTTCGGATGGCAAGGTTCAGGGAGCCTTCGGAAGGTCGATATCTACAAGCCATGGCAGCTGCAGAGGATTTTCCTCCGTGCCTTGAATTGCCGCATTAATGAAAAGCGTCTGCACTCTGTATTCCAGAGGCTGTGCATCTCCCACGCAGTGACTGGTGGCATAATACCCTTTCTGCCGATGATATAGTTCCTTCTCCGCCTTCTCTTCTCTAGCTTCCAGTGTGTCGAATCTAGAATGCTGAAACCCCGCTAATTTCTCTATGAGCGTAGATTTATCGTTATCAATATCCGTAAAGTGCGATGGGCTTTCGGTGAGTTGGGCGCGCCAGGTGATCATTTTGGCGCCCCAGCCTTCGTGGATGTGTCCGAAGCAGTGGATTCGTGGTCGAGCTCGAGCGATGGCGGTGAAGAGATGGGGACATCCGGCTCGTTGTTTGGAGTCGGTGTAGTCCATGATTCCCCGAGGGGGTCCGTGGCTGATTACTAGATCTACGCCTTTTGTGATGGAGAAGTTATGTCCTTGATTTGGGGGATATTGGAAGCCCCAGTCGCCTAATGATGGTGTGTATGGAGTAGCGTAAACAGTCAGTATTGCACCATTTTCCAGGAAGAATTGGTGACTTCCTTCGTCAAGGAACGTTATACCTGCAGATCTCGCATCCTCGAAGAGTTGTCTCGCTTCTCCATGAGCACCGTATATTTTCTTGACAAGTTCAGGATCTAAAGGTGGCCGAGCATTAGCGACCTTTTCCCTGAACGTGGGAATATCTAAGGTGAAGTCATGATTGCCCGCGATGACTAATTTGAGTGGTGCCTGGATGTCCATAAGTAGTCGTAATGTAGCTTGGAACTCCTCTAATTTGGATTCTTCAGTGAGGTCACCGCAGTGGATTGCTACATCGGCATGCTGAGAGAACCTGTCTTTGCTCTCGAATTCTATTCCGTGGGTGTCTGAGACAATGTAGAATCGAGTCTTAATGAAGTGTGAAGTTGTTGTGAATGCCATGATGCTAGGCTGTTAAAGAGTGATCAAGGGAACGTGTTGAGCTTATGATTTGGCAGTGGTGGTTAATGAAATTCTTAGCGTGCAGGAGGATCGACAGAGAATTACAGATCAGGTCAAAAGACGTGCGCATGGTAGCTGATAATAAGACTTTCGGGCGGGGGGTAAAACCTTGTAAGGGAAATACCAATTATTGTTGAAAAGTTAGACCCTTGGGAAATCTAGCAGCCCCTGCTTGCCACTTACGTATCTATTCACCAATTTTCTCATCCGTATACATATATATATTGTGATAATTGCCGTCTGATATCATGAAGAAAAGCAAGGCCGCTTTGGAGGGAGTGGTGAGGGGGCGGAACAAAGGAATACAGATTTTGGTTCCTCGTGCTAGAAGGGGGCCTAGTAGAGTTAGTTGGGGGCCGACTGGCTGACTCTTGCCTGGCAGCAGCTTCTCATATTGTGTATATATATAGGCTGTGAGCAATCTCTCTTCACCATCCCATAGTTGCCACTGATCAGCATTGTGGCGAGTAATGTCTATGCGCTTGTCTTCAGCTTAGTGGCTAGCTTGCTACTGGAAACCTTTGCGCTTACGTTCTCAATACCCTAATCTTCTATAAGAGAACAAGGCTGTGTAGGTTTCCATCACCAGATCCGGAAAAGTATTTACATGCACACCGCATGCAAGTCTCGTTGTCTCTGATGAATAATTGCGGCTCCATCTTCTCCCAAAACACTGTATTCCGGACCATGTCATCCATCTGTAGCCAACGAGCAGCTGGATTCTTCGTAATGTGGAATATCCATGTAGCCTCGTCGCCTTTTATGGACTCTCTGGTATTGGGAAACAAACAGACTGCATACTCTGAATTCAAACCCTCGTGATCCTTCAAAGCCTTGGGCAAGATTCTGTCAACATGAGAGCCATTGATGGTGAAGACTTCAGCAACTTCGAAGGATACATGTCCGGTTATCTTGTCATCACAAGCGCAGGGTGATAACCATGTAAAGTCCTTGCATAACTCCAACATTTCTCGAAAGCCTAAGAGATGGGTCTTCGCCTCTGTGCCTTTGAAATTCCAGGTAAACGATTGAGTAGCGAGAAAAGAGTCATTATCACGGAAGCCAATCAACGAGCTACCCCTTTTCGCTGTGCTGACACCGGGGAAGAAGTTTACGGAGCTAGTATTCGAAAACCAATCTGCTTTCAAGACCGTAGAGTCCGAATAGGAAAAGCTTAGTTCCGTTGGGCCATCCAGGACTTTATCCTTGACGACTCTGTCTTTGGAAGCATCTTCCACTGATGGAGCACCCGCTAGCATTCGTAAATTGCATATTGATACATCAGACGGGTCAGTCGCATCTATTGCGTCGAAAAAAATGCTCCAACCACAGTCGCTTACCAATAAAGCTTGCTTAATAAAGCTATCTGAGTATCTTTGGCCAAGAAGATAATGGGCGAGGATCTCAAACGACTCGGTGATATTGGGGAACTCCATGTCAAACAAACCTGAACTGCTTGTCTCGGCCTTGAACCTTGTCTGATAAACTTTGATGGAAAATGGCACATCAGCACCCTGCGCTAGATCCTGCTGTTGAACCCTTGATAAGGAGAGGAGCAACGGTACAAGCTGGGCACAGGCTTTCTGTGTCTTAGACTTAGCCTGAGTGCACTCCACCTCTTTCAAGATCGCTTCATCGACTTCGTGTAGTCCAAAAAATATTCGAGCAGTCTCAATGATTTGGCATTTGCCCGGAAACCTTCTTGGAGTGCGTCTACAACGATCTTCATGTAAATCTTTGCGCCAAAGGAAACTTGTACATGAACAGCCTCGATTCCATGAAGCAAGTGCTCCAGCAATCACCGAATAGCTAGCGCGGATAATGTCACGGGGTTGGACGTCCACCTGCTTCAGAGCAGCCTGACCGAAACCCAGGATTTTTGCTCGTAGCTCAGGGCCAAACTTGGGATCTCGTTCACTGCTGCTCAAAGTGAAAAGGGGCACATCCTGAGAAAATGGAACGATGAGTGAGACAGTCGATTTCATACTCAAGATTTCCTTGATTAACACATTGAAGGGCTCCTTGCCGAAGGTAACTTCACGGTCTTCAATGCATACCTTCACACTCAGATCGAGAACATGATTGCACCACACGACGAGGGTGCTGATTCCTGTTCCACATTCGATGTAGATCTGTCTATCCTCAGGGAAGCGTTGCAGAGGCTCGAAGGCTAGAAGCAGCGCTTGTAAAACTGGAAAAGAGAGTCCACGGTCGTTGATACTGTGTCGGTCAAGATTTAAAGGGGTTGACTTATTTCGTCTCCTTTTTCTTGAAGGTTTCGGATGTGGATCTGCTTTCGAAAGTCTGTTTTGGATGGTCCTCTCAACGGAGTCGAATAATCCCGACCACTGGAAACCTACAGTCTCGCGCTGGATCACTCGCATTGTGCCTAGCAACGATGGATAGTCTGGTATTGCCTTAGGATCGCCTTTGAAGTCCCTAGCGTTTCGTTCTATTGACTCGACCATAGCATTGGCAAACGGCTGGTGTTCGTGCACAGTACACAGAAGCGACATCTGAACGATCATCGAAAATAGGGCTTTATCCTTGAGTGCGTTCTGGACAGTTGGGCCGGCGCCAGACTCCAAAGCAATTTCTAAATATCTCGAAATAAGACTACGCTCAGACTTTGCAACCGCTTGCCTGAAGTGGGTTCCAACTTCTGCAGCGATACAATTTTTGCCTAAAATAGAGGCAAGCTTGACTTCTGTTAGTACATCAGAGCCAGCCTTGCGCACCGCATCCACAAGCGCAATGGAATTGATCGCAGAAATCGCTTGGGTAGCTGGATTGAGGATATTGGTCAGCTCGAAACCGAGCTGGAATTGCGTGTTCATTGGTATCAGGGTCCTGGAAGATTGTTCTCGCTATGGTGTCAGTCATTGAAGAATAAAACAAGCCTTTACCACAAACCGTCCCTTGAGGATGATTCCTATAAAGCTGGCCTCGCCTTTTAGGACGTTGACCGACTTCTTGTCAGTGGTGTTGAATGTGGTTCGTAAACCTAGGCTACGAGATGCTACCTATGTAAGGCTACACCTCAGGCAGGAATTGCCTCATACAACAGCAAATCTGCAAGCTGCATTAGCGCCGCAGCTCCATGCTGACAGCGCGTCGTGCAGAGCCCGGCGATTAATACAGACAACAGCCTCCAATTCTCTCCAGGCAGTGTAATTTTTTGAAGACAGTCGCTTTTCATGTCGATCTTGCAAAAGCAGCCACTGGAGCGTCTTTGCTGGCATGCGAAAGCCAAGAGGTGGAGAGACCAGGGAGTCTCCATTACTTTTTAATTCATGACGAAGAGCGGATCAGTCATCACGGACCCCATGACGACCTCAATATTTTCGAGGGTGATCTGTAGGAAGGGTAGACGCAGACCTTCTTCGATAGACTTTAGGAGGTTGGCAATGAGTTGATGCAGCCTTATCTGATTTGTGTCTTATAAACAGTAGCCAACCATGTATCGACGTTTACCGCCATCCACGTATTGGGGCGCATGCTGAGCCATAAACCGCTTCAACCTTTCCCTAGAAAAGACCCTCTCTACTTCTGGCCTTTGTCGGGCAGATTTACGGATTGTATATGGGAGCCCAATTAACCTAGGACCGTCATCTAATATCGGTAGTTATTGCGTTATTAGCGATTGGATAAACGCCAAAAAGGCGCTGGGATGTTCGAATAGTATAGAGCCTAGAAAGTACCTATCTACGCGTATATTATAGGGTTATAGACAAAAGCTGGGAAAGAAAGACTATGTCTGGCAAGCTCAATCCCAGCTCTCCAAGTTTTCAAGGAACTTTTCTCGAGATCCCTTATGCCCGGGTCCTGTCATGCTTAGACGGTGCTGATCCTTCTTGTCCTCGTAATCAAGATAGATTTCCGCTTCGAGGCAATAGATCCTCTCTTCCTCCTTCGTCACGGCGTCGAATTTGAAGTAGTAGGGTCCCTGCCATCCTAATCAGGCTGTCGAGGTTCCCGCATACGTTCATATCATGGATGAGCAGACTTACCGGAACAATGAACATAGGCATGACCCAAGACGACATCATGATGAGACCAAATCCCTTATCCGGAGGACAGTCATGCTTACGATGACGACCCAGCTGGTCGATGCTATCAATGAAACCTCCGCACCAGTCCATCCTGCCGCCCTCGGATTCAGTGCTATTACCGTAGCGGCCCATGTAGCCCAATGTCGCGTTCTGTGTAATGTTTTGGAGAAATGTGCCTGAAGTTGCGTGCGTGAGTATTTGAAGCAGTTGAATAGATTAGGGTTCGAGTAATTTACCGTACAGGTGGACCTCGAAGACGTCATCGCTTCGGCAACGGTGTTGTTAGTTTTACAGAGTCTAGGAAAGCGTTGTTGGAGGAAATACATATGGAGAGGGCTCGGATAGAGCTCAATGTGCTCAATCTGATAGAGGTCCGTGTCGCGTGATTCGTTACAATATCTAAGCGGCGAACCACCGGCGATCCTTCCGTGTGCTATGACAGAGGTAGACTGTGTGTAATCATAGTATTGCGGACGAGAGACTGTCTGATAAGCCATACTCCATGACACTGCTCGAACGATAGAGTCAAAGATGGGGTGCATATTCTTGTTTCGATGTCGTTGAAAGCAGTAATGTGTTTGAACTGGCGCAAGAGTATGTATCAAAGGTTGACACGGAAATCAGCTTAGACCCCAAATACAAACGACCAGAAAATCAGGCATCAGGTTGACTCAGCGTATAATGATGACAGAGGGTGTGAGCAGTTTCAGATACGAAAGTGAGCGGCAGAGACGTTGTATTCAACATAAAGTAATTTCATGACAAGCCCTCAGCCCGGGTGCCCGGTTTGCAAGCTGTAAGCACCAGATCGCCAGCTAAGCCGCATAGAAACTAGGGCCGAAGCAGCGCCGCAGCCCTTCAAACATTTACCAATTCACGGCTAATGAAAATGAGGAAACCGAGAGCCGATTGCAACACACCCTTTATTTCCTTGAACCCTCTCGAAATATTCTGCCTTCCTCATATCTGGTAACAGATAAGTGATTGGCTGCTAGGCGAGCCCACAGCGCCGGAGCCAAGAAAAGTAATGCTGTCAATTTGTCAAACAAAGGAACTAGGAATAGGGAAACAATGGGGTGAGAGCTAGCAGTACGCTGACAGCTTGTGCCGTCGAACGTATAGCTATATCTACAGAGAGTAGAAGTGTGGTGGTCATCTTATGTCACGCTACACGATGGACACCAAAAGGTCAGGGCCGGCTACAAAGATAGGGCAACCATTTGGAATTGACAGTGAGGCGCCGCATAAGCTAGCCTTGTGAGAACCTCCCAACCAGATTCAAAGCACGATTAGTCCAGAATCAAAATTGAAACAACGTGCACCAAGCTGCCCACCACGATTGACCAGAGGAAATTACACACAGAAATCCTTCTTTCTGATTCGATTCTTTTCATTGCAACGTACGCGGTGGATGCTCCCAAATAAGGTATATGTCTCACGTGCAACGATGTTGGCCGCAGGACCCCACCTCAAAAGAAGGCTTGATGTAGGGTTGAGGGTCAACATCAGGCGCTGCTTCAATGCGCTCTGATATATGCCAACTTGTGGCCTCATGATGAAACAAGCTGCGACGGTTTTCTACCACAATGTGGCGAAGGTAATCAAAGCTGTAATCTTATTCCAACATATTGAGATGTTGTAGCTGAAAATCTTACTAGGTACAATGCGAGCCTGCGGCGTTGTGCTCACAAAAATATATATAACATGTGTGTCTCAACCCAAGAGGTAGTGTTCCTCCAGGCCATCTTTGCATTCCATTTTCTGCACATAGCCCGTTGCCTGCACTGTCAATTGGCATCCAACCTTTCATTCATCTTCCAGCGAACCCTGTCTTTTCGTTATTCATGGCCGCTACTATACGACTGAAATGGCTTTTGCTCGCCCTCCTCCCGTGCGCTATGGCTCGGCCAAATGTTCTTGCCCCTCGAGGCGACAAGAAATTCGAGTGGACTGCCCTAGGAGACTCTTATGCTTCAGGCGTGGGCTCCACTAAATATGTTGATGGCCGACGATGCTTGCGATACGATCAAGCATGGCCCGTGCTCCTGAACGCTAGTGACAAACTCGGAACGGGGAGTTACATCTTCAACAACGTTGTATGTTCCGGATCGCACTATAATGACGTTGAGGACTATCAATTCTACGATAAGGATCAAGGCGGGAAACCCAATTGGCAGTTTAGTATGACTCCCCATGTCTCAGTCCACGAGTTGTCACAGACTGACGATGGATTAGGTCCTCGACCAAAATTCGGTGATCCGCAGATGGCGACTCTCGCTGTGGGTGGTGACGATATCGATTTTCCCGGTATCATCTTCAGTAAGTCATGATTCGTCTCGAAACCTTCCCATCTGAGCCCTTTATACTTTTGTCGTGAGAGATGTCCAAGACATATTCTGCTCCTTGATTATGCCCCGCGACTCAAATCGTCCCGAAAGAGCAAAGCTAACTTGCAATTACCCAGATTGCATCCTCGAAACTCATCTATGGGGTGGTCCAGTCTATAGAACCTGCGATGACCAGAGAAAACACAGCTGGAATTTGATTAACAGCCCGGACCTGGTCAATAATATCGACCATCTGATCAACAAGACTGTCGTAAGAGGCCGAAAGGGTAGTATTGGCGACAAGTTCCTACTATACGTCACCGGTTACGCTGAATTCTTCAATGAAGTCGACACAGCGTGTAATAATGTCACCTTTGCTCGCACCGCGAATCCCAAAAATGATGGGAAGAAACACACTAATATGACGACTGAAATACGAAAGGATTTTAACCACATGAGCGTCGCACTCAACGCAGCTATCGAAGACGCCGTCAATAGAAATAAGAATCGTGGGGTTAAATTCATCGATATACAAGCAGATGGCGCCCTCGATGGACATCGTTTCTGTGAGAAAGGTGTCAAGGAGCCGGACCAGAAGAACGATAAGCTCTTTTTCTGGCACTACCCGTATGACGAACCTAAGGATGACGCCGTTAAGTTCATGGTAGATGCGTCCAACAAAGTGACAAGCGGACTCTCTCCAGCAGATCTAAGCGCCAAATTTCAAAGTGGGACCGATTATACAAATGCAATCTTTGACGCACTCGATGAACAGGGATTCAAGGATGCCAATGGGGGCGATCTCGATTCTAAAGCAGGCTGGGACTCGGTCGGATGGCGTGCCAAGATCTTCCACCCGCAGGTCAAATTCCATCAACATATCAAAGACCTGGTATTTGCGGCGTATGTGAAAGACACGGCAAGCAGCACGGTATCTCCGCCTCCGGCTCCAAAGCAGGATGAAAACAAATGTCACGGCATTAGCGGAAATTACTGGGTTATGCACAGGGATACTGCCGTGAACAACGTTAACGATTTCTGTAGCCAAGGCTCTAAATCAGTAGAGTGAGTTCCATATTCAAGCATCTACGAGGATTGTGGATAGCCACTAACAAGTTGGCTTGTTTAGATACAACCAAGACAGCGTCGACCACCTCCGTCTCTCTGTCGAATTTCCAGGCGATGAGTCAAAAGGTCCTCACGACTCCCCCAACTGCAAAGGTCACCTCACCGCCGGCGTGATCGACGGCTGTGACGGCGCCGACACCCTCAACAACCCCCACAACTACAAATTCGGCGGCAGACTCACTACCGGCGACGGCTGGGTCTTCAACATGGAACCCCTGTCTCAGCAAGTCAACGAAGATAATTGCGACGTCTCCTACAAGTTCGTCTATGATGGCTTTGAGGTCAGGGGCAAGAATTGGCCAGATGCCAAATTAGGTGCCAACGGCGAGGGATTGAAGAAGGAGATTGAGGGCTGCGGCGCGTTGACGGACTGGGGCTTTGAATGGACGCCGAATGATGTCAAGTATCAGTGGTATGCGCACGGTCAGTTACCTATCGGGACGAAGTCCTGTGTGGGCAGTGCGGTGCAGACGGCGGGTGGCTCGAGCAGGGGAAATTGTAATGGGGCTGGGAAGTTGTAGCGGTTTTCGGGAGGCTTTGTAAGGAGCGTGAACTGGGCGGTTTTTTTCTGGGAGGTGCGGTCTGGGACCCTGACATTGCCGGCGTTGAGGCCCTGATCGAGGGACGTTACCATCGTACAGTTGTATTAAATAAAAGTGCATGTAAATCTCGGCGGAGTTCTTTACTAGAAGGGTTCACCCCCTTCTAGTCCACACCTACTTCTGGTCCACGCCCTTACTTTCCACAACGATAGACTTTATCAACTTCTTTTCGCTATAAGTATTACAGGAAATCTTACGCTAAATAATTCTTACAGTAAACTTATATTTAGAATCGGCTTAGTTAAGGATCTATAGATGCGAATGCTATTAGGCCTAAGAGTACCCTAGAGCTAGGGCTAGGAGTACGGAGTGTTAAAAGCTCTAGGCCGCTAGCCCCTTAGGGTTAGACTAGAAGTAGGTTTAGACTAGAAGGGGGTAAACCCTTCTATAAGACGATAGTATAGGCTATAATAGGACGTCTACGGGGGCTATAAGATAATAGTATAGGTTATAATAGGATGTCTACGGGGGTTATAAGACGATAGTATAGGTTATAATAAGATAGTAGTAGTAGCTACAGGGCCTATAGTATATTAGAACTTAGGCTAGGTTAACCTTAGTAGTTACTAATTAGGACTAGTTAGGGGGTCTTAGCGGACTAGTAGAGATTTCTTGTAATAGTTATTCTATTCTATATAACTATATCTATCTATTTAGTTATTATAATACTATTATATTACCTTAGGGGAGGGTAATAGGGAATTTAAGAGGATGATATCTGGATATATAATATCTATAACCCCTCTCCGACGACGTATAGGTTAAAGGACGGCCTAATAATAATCCCTCTAATAGCGGAGGCCTTAAAGAGGCTAGGGGAATATATCCTCCTCGGGGACTTTAATCTCTACTATCCCTAGTAGAATAATAAAGGGAGAAGTATATACTACGCTATAATAGATATATTACTAGGTGAAACGAGTAAATATAGTATAGAAGTCGCCCTACCGGAGGGTATAGTAATATAGTAGGGGAGAGGTCTAAAGTTAGTAATCGACCTAGTCTTTACTACTAAGGGTACTACTAATATACTCCGAAACTACGGCCTAAGGGTAGACCTCTAGTATAAATCTAACTACCTCCCGGTATATACGGAATTTAAATGGAGCTAGGAGAGCTAAACCCTAGTCTAGAGGAGGGCGTGGAAGATACTTAAAGACAAGGAGGTTACCACGAATATAAGGAATAGGGCCTAGTAGCTTAGACTTTCTCTAGGGCTCCCTTAGATTAGATCCGCCGGCGAGGCGGACGAGTACCTAGGGTAGATACTAGATAGGTTCTAGGCTATTATATAAGAATATATTCCGTAGGCGAAGCCGTCTAGTAAGGCAAGGTCCTTTTAGAACTTAGCTTATAAGGATATAATATAAAGGGCTAAACGGGAACTAAAGGCCTACTACCGGTGCCGTAATACGGAGATAAGGGAGACTCTAAGAGAAGCGGAAAGGGCGAAGGTAGCCACGATCTAAAGAGAGAAAACCCTCTACTTCCGGGCGGTTATATACTAGGCCTTAGAAGACCCTCGGGGGGTATAAGTACTAGCCTAGTAGGGGAAAAATAAGAGTATATCGCTAAGAGCCCTGCCTAAGTTCCCCTCCCTAAGTAGATAAGACGGGACGCTGGCGGCTACCTTTAAGGAGAAGGTAGAGCGCCTTTAGGAAACCTATTTCCTAGCCCCTTTAAGGGTAGATTTAAAAGATATTACCGAGGTAGAATACCTAAGCCCGATACTAGGGGAAGGGGATCTAATAGAGGTAGAAGTCTATAGCTTTATAAAGAGACCGTTATAGGATAAGGCTCCTAGGATAAATAGGATTCTAAATAGGTTCCTACGGGCCGTATATAATAAACTAGAGGAGGAGATCTACTATCTCTTCTAGGGGTACTTCGAGATTAGATACTACCCCCGGAAATTTAAAGAGGCTAATATAGTAATCTTAAAGAAACTATAGAAGGAGAACTATACTAACCCTAAGTCCTATAGGCCGATCGCCCTTTTAGATACCTTAGGAAAGATATTTAAGACGGTAATAGCGGCTAGGCTTAAAGATTACGCGGAGGCTAATAACCTCCTTCCAGAAGAATAGATAGGTATAAGGCAAGGGAGATTAGTAGAAACCGCGCTAGAAATAATTACTAATATAGTCTATATAATATAAGGAATAAGGAAGAGGAATATAACGAGCCTCCTCTCTCTAGATATTACCGGAGCCTTCGATTATATCTCCTACTCTAGGCTACTTTATATAATAAAGATAAAGAGGGTCCTAGAGAGGATAGTATACTAGACGGTAAGCTTCCTTATAAAGAGGGCGACTTTAATTACCCTCGGTAGGAGGACGAGTTAGATAGAGTTAGTAGAGATAGGGATCCCCTAGGGTTTACCTATCTCTCTAATATTATTTCTATTTTTTAATACTCCCCTAATCGAGGAGTATAAAAAGCTAAAGCTACTAATTTAAGTTAGCGGATTTATAAATAACGTCTATCTACTAGCTTATAATAGGAGTACTAAACGGAACTACGAGGTTCTAGATAAAGCTTATAAGGTATACTTATAATAGGCGAAGACTTATAAAGCCTCGTTTATACTAAAGAAGTACGAGCTCGTTTATATAACTTATAAAATAAAGGGGGTAAAGATAGACGTAATAGTTAAGCTCGAAGGAATTAAAGTTAAACTAAAGATATCGATTAGGGTCCTAGGACTTATACTTAATAGTAAGCTAAATTAGAATATATACCTAAGGAAGGTATAAGCTAAGATAGATAACTAGATTTAAGCGCTCTACTACGTCGCCGGCTTTATATAAGGCGCGATTCTACCGGTTAATAGGCTTATATACGCGGTAGTAGTAAGGCTTATAATAATATTCGCGGCGCTAATATAATATAGCTTAAAGAATACCCCCGGAGTAATAGGGAAGTACGTGAAGACCCTGATAATAATCTAGAATAAAGGACTACGTAAAGTACTAGGGGCGTATAAGGCTACTTTAATTCTAGTCTTTAAAGTAGAGGCGGGAATCCCGTTAGTAAGAGACTTCCTTAATAAGGCCCTACTATAGAGTAAGATCCTCTAAGGGATATATAAGACGGTCCTGAAAGGAAACGCGAAGATTAAGTCTTAGTTATAACTAAGAAGGGGTAGGAGGCTACGCCCTCCGCTACCCCCGTTAGCTAAGAAGGAGTCTTAGGCGGAGCGGTCGCTAAACGGGGTACTTAATAGCCCGACGCTATAGAAAAGGATACTAACCTAGTAGGAAGGCCGGTAGTAGGGCCGGTAGCGCTACTACTAGCGGGGATTAGAAAGCCGATATAAGAGCCTAGTATAGAAGGGTGACCTAGTAGGGGGGAGATAGGACCTTTATAAGGGCTTAAAGAAGCTAGAGAGCTTTATAATAGTCTAGTTACGCACGGATAAGATTAGGTTTAACTACTTCTTATTTATTAGGAAGGTGCCTAGGATCCTAAGTCCTAGCTACCTATACAGGGCGGCGAGGTAGACCGGTAAACACGTCCTACTATTCTATCCCGACTATTATACTAGTAGGAGTTAGATATTACTAGAGGCTAGGTTAGAAGATTATTATACTATTCTCTTATTACTAATAGGGATAAGGGTAGCGGCGAGGTAGTTAACTAGGTTAGGCGCCCTCTACTAGTTTATACTAGTAAAAGAGATATTAGCGAGAACTAATAGAGAGGAAGGGCTCCGCTCTAACTAAAGAGAAGAGAATATAGTTAATAAAACCTTAGTATTATAAACGGTAGACCTAACCCCTTAATATACCGCCCTAATAGTAGGCCTATTAAGGGGGGGAGGGAAGGAGCTAAATAATAGTATAGCCTACGGATAGTAGGTGGAGTTTTTATCCCTTAGCTAGGTTTCTCCCCGAATGATAGGTACGCTAGGCGTACCCCTTAAAAAGTCTACCCTTATTAGCCTTAGCTAGTATAGGAGTATAATTAATTAATTAATTAATTAATTAAATACTATTATATTATACCTAAATTATATATAGATAACTTATTAATATTATACTATTTAATAGGTTATAAGCCTAGGTTCTATATAACCTAGAAATTATATAAATTATATAATAAGCTTTTTACTAAGACTTAGTATTACTCTAGAAGAAATACTCCTAGAACTATTTATAATAGGTACTATTATATCTAACTATTATAAAATTTAGAAGTTAAAAGGTACTAAGAATTATAAATTATAGGAAATTATTATATATATATTACTTATAATTAACGGCGTATTTAAGGTTATAAGACTAGAATATAAACTACTAACTAACCCTAACTTACCTACTACTAGAGGAGTAAAACTACCTATTAAGGAGGTAGATAAGGAAAAATAGGAAAAGTATATTAATTTAAAGGAGTAAGTACTTACTACTATTTACCTTACTATATTACTATTAGCTTATAATATAATTAAGACTTAGATAATAGTAAAAGAAGTATAAGTTAAATTAAAGTTATTATATAAGATAGACTCTTATACTACTAAGAAAGTAATATACTTTACTTTATATAAGCTTTACTTAGATTAATTTAAAGACTTTTATATCTACCTTACTAAATTTAAGGAGTATATAAATAAGCTTTTATAAATAAATAGTTTACTAGAAATAGATTTCTAGATAGTAGTCTTTAAGAGGGGCCTACTAGAAGAGATAAAGGAAGTAGTTTATACCCTTACTAAGATTACTTAATCTAAGGGTAAGTTATAAGATTTTAAGTATATTACTATATTATTAGTTAATAGGTTTATACCTTTAAAGACTAAAGAATCTAAGGTATATACTAGTAATTTTAGTAAATAGCTAAAATAAGGCTAATATTAAAATAAGCCTAGTAATAAGAGCTAGAGTAATAATAATAATAAATATATATTTTATAACTATTAGTATAATATAAAAGACTACTAGTATATTAATCTAAAGCTAGGACTAAAAGGATTTATTCCTAAAATAAAGAAAGATCTAGAAGTATAGAATAAATAATAGTATTAAAATAGAGGTCCTAGTTATTAATAAAGTAGATAGAACCTAGATAAATAAAAATAGGATAAATCCTATACTACTCGCTTTAAGTATAACTTATAATAAAATAATAAGTCTTATAAGATTATTATTAACAAGAGTATATCTTCTAGGACTAATCTAAGTTTACTAACTATTTACTAGTCTAGAACTATATTATATTAGGACTAACTAGAGGTAAACTAGTAATTATTAAAGGGATTAGAATAGTATTAATCCTAGTAATTATTAATAATAAGATTAGTAAATTCTTATTAACTAATATTTACTACGTACTAAATATTAAATATAACCTCCTATCTATTATATAACTAGACCTATAAGGCTATATATATACTAGTAGTAGAGGGAAGAATATATTCTATAATAAATAAGGTAAGGAGGTATTATAAGCCTTTCTATATAACTATATATACTAGCTAGATACTATATAGATTAACTAGATAAGGGTATTCCGCCTTAAATTAATAGTCCTAGCTAAGAATAATACGTCTTAGACCTAATAGTATAAGAGATATAGATATATTAGTATAAAGGTTATAAAGGCTATAATATATACTATTAATATTAATTATAAGGCTACTAATTACTTATAAAAGTATAAGAAATAGGAACTATATAAGAGTTATATATTAGGGAAAATTACTTAAATACCCTTATATATACTAATAGCTAGAGTTACTATCCCTAGCTAATACTAGTATATTAACCTAGCGTTAGTAAGCTATATAACTACCCTTAAGGGGTATACTAATATAATAGTATCTATATATAAAGTACAGTTAAACCGGTTTATAATAATATTAGGTATAATAATATCCCCTTAGTAACGATATTTTTCCGTGTATTTAATTATTTTTAGTGACGAATAATAATATTCGTGATATAACGATTATTATTAGTTTTATAGATATCCTTAGTACATATTATTATAGTATATTACGGAGTACGTAGATATTCTATAGTAAACCTAGCCTTTAAGGGCTAAGAGCTTACTAATAGGCTGATAGCTAAGCCCCTTCGGGTTAGCGCTACTAGCTACTTAGCGTGTAGAAGTACTCCGTAATACTAGGTATTATAATATCTCCTTCGTAACGATATCCTCTAATAGAAATTACATATTATTATAAACCGGTTTAACTATAATAGGGTTTACTTAAATAGATTATATAACTAGTTAAGTAGAGTTACTATAAAAACTTAAGTTCCGAATAAAATATTAGAATAACTAGGGGTATAAAACAGCCTTTATTTAAAGTAATAATAAACTAGTCTAGGGCTATAAATATTAATAAATCTTCTAGGAATATAGGATATTTATTACCCTATTAGCTCCCTATAACCCTTATTAAAATAGGATTACTAAATAGAAGAACTAGATACTATTTAGTAGAGTTAGAATAGTTCTTATTAATACTAGACTATTATAAGAGTTCTAGGGTAAGGCTATCTACTATATTAATTATATTAAGAACCTTATACCTAGTAAGGATAGGAAGTCCCCCTTTAAGAAATAGTACGGCTATAAACCTTAATTAATATACCTAAAGCTATTTAGATATTAGTACTACTTATTTAATATATTACTAAATAAGAAGAAACTAGATAATAAGGCTATTAAATACTACTTCCTTAGCTATAATAGTAAGAGTATCTACTATATATAAGATATTAAGGGATAATATATTACTTAATTAATATATATAGTATTTAATAAGAGGGCCGCTATATTATTAATAGATAATAATAAGCTCTTAATAAAGGGAGACTCTAGTAATAATAATAATATAGTAGACCTCCTAGGCTAGCTCTAGACTAACTAATTAGATAGTAGTAATTAGGCCTTAAAGGGAGTAACTACCCCTAATTAATAGGATATTAAGGGAGTATTAGATAATACTAAAAATACTAATAATACTAGTAATACTAGTAATAGATTAGTAATAACTTTTCTATCTAGCTAATTAATATTAGGCCTAACTAATAATATAAGTAGGCTGAATAGTTTAAATAGATGTAATTAAGATAATCTACCTAAATTAAATTAGAATAAGTTAAATAATTAGACTACTAAAAATAGCTAAGTAGAGTTAGAATTACTAACTAATTAATATTAGAATAGTTAGGATAGTTTAATATACTAAATTACTACTATAATACTATTAGCTAGCCGGTAACGAGATCTACCTATACGTGGTACCGGCTACGAACCTTCTAGTATCTCGGTACTAAGAGAGCTGAGAGATCTTACAGTATTTTAGAAGTACCGTCTAGGGTTACCTAGTTATTACGGAATCGATACGCAGGTAGAGTATAGTAATAACGAGAATAGGAACGCTAACGCGATAGAAAAATAGAGAAGATAGAAGGAGAACTCTTAGAAGATTACAGTAAAAGATATAACGCGATAGAATACACAGATATAGACGAAAAATATATACTATATAAATACCCTTCTACCTCTCCCTAATATAACCTCCGCTTCCCTACGCGTATTATAAACGCGATATACTAGTAATACTAGTAATACTAGTATAAGACGATAGAAATACTACTAATATAAAACCTCTATAATATTATAGGATATATATGGTACTTCTATACCTATACCCGTTATAAGGTCTCTTACGAGGCCACGTCCTTATACTCTAGCCGATTCCGCTCCGCGCGGTCTAGGTAGCCTGAGTCTGCCTACCTTAAGGTAGTTATAGTATATATAGATAATAATAGTATAATAAAAAGATAGTAATACTATAGAGCCAGCCCTTCCTTCCTCTTAATAATCGAGCGTAAGCTAGATAGTATACCGGGTATATACTACCACTATTACTGCCATACGGCGGCGAGGATACTCTAGTCCCCTTCCTAGGTAGTCCTTGCGGTACGGCTATAGGTAGTAGGCACCTAACCTAAAACAGGACGTGGGTATTAGACTCCTCACCTAATAGCCTGTAAGCGCGATAGGGCCGCCGGTCTAGTTAACTAACGGTACCTATTATCTTCTACACGCATATACCTTAATAGCAGCGGCCGATATAACCGCGGTAAATATACTAGGTATCTACTACCTTACTATTATACGGCGGGGGGATACTTAGCCGTACCTAGGTAGTCCCTACGGTATAGTAGTAGGTAGTAGAGGCCTAACCCGTATAAAGATACGTGGATATTAGCCTTCCCACCTAATAGTCTATAAGCACGCTAGGGCCGCTGGCCTCCTTACCTAGTAGTGCCTAGCACCGATAGACTAGTAGGTAAGTACTAGTTCTATCACCTCCCTTTACGTATATACCCTCCCCGTTATAGACGTTATAACCGGGACTATAAGGAATTATCCACTATAAGGATTCATCCGTTACGCTAAACGGATCAGATTAAAAATAGCCGGTAGAGATAGAAAAGAGAAAGGGGCTAGGCCCTAGATAAGGAAAAGAAGTTTCACTTATAAATGAAACTTTAGTGTAATAGGTAGTAAACCCGACCCCTCCACTACCTCCCTAGTGGTAGGCCTACTAGGGGGGGGAGGGAAGGAGCTATAAATAGTTAAGAGAACCGTAATTATCAGGTGTAGTTTTTATCCTTATAGTAGGGTTTCTCCCCGAATAACATGTACGTAATACGTACCCCTAAATAGCCTACCCTTATTAGCTTTTTAGCTAGTATAGGAGTATAATTAATCAATTAATTAATTAATACTATTAGCTATTATTAATAAATAATTAACTTAAAATAATAAATCTTAGAGAATTATTCTAAATATATCTTATTATTCTATTTATAATAAACTACGGATTAATTATAACTAAATAAATAAGAGGGGTATAAAGTCTTCTAATAACTCTAATAGATTTAAAGCTATACTTACCCGCGTTATTACTAGTACTAAGGAGTATCCCTACCTAATATTAATAGATAAGGCTCTTAATAGGCATAATAGTAATAAATAGCTTACTACTACTAAAGAAGAACTAGCTAATTATAATAAGTAGATAATATAGTAAGAACTATATTAACTACCTTATAAAGTATATATCTTACTAGGGAGGTAGGTCTTATCCTATAAATATAGGCTAATAGGCGAAATAACCTAATATAAAGTATAATAGGTAGTTAAAGGCTTCTATTAAATTAAGGGGATTAATTTTAATAAGATATTCTTATTAACCTTAAAGGTATTATTATAATAACTCCTCCTAGCCCTAATAGCTAAATATAGGCTAGTTATTAAGTATTTAGATATTATCGCGGCCTTCTTAGAATTAGACTAACCGCGTCGAGTCGGTACTTTAAACTCGAGTCGGGTACCCGACTCGAGTCTTAGCGATTCGATACTAAAATCTAGTACCGAGTACCTCGAGTTAGTACTAAGGTAGGTACCGAGTACCTCGAGTCGGTACCTAGGTAGGTACTAAGTATTAGTACCGAAGTATTAACTCGAATCGCTAAGACATTTTTTCTAGTAATATTTTCTATTTTTAGTAGTATTTCTTATCATATTTTCTATTTTTTTTCTAATTATTATTATTATTATTACCTAGGGAATTCTTAATAGTAAATAAGGTAATGTAAAAAGGTAATATATATCCCCAGGAAAACTATAACTATAATATTACTAATATTTTCTTCTTATAGTAATATTTACTATTATATAAAGGATTTATTACTATATTACTAAGTATTATTATTATTATTACCTAGGTAATTCTTAATAGTAAATAAGGTACTAAGAAAGATAATAGCTATCCCTATAGAGATAATAACTATAATATTAATAATATTTTCTATTTATAGTAGTATTTACTATTATATCTATAATGTACTACTATATTACTAAGTATTATTATTATTATTACCTAGCCTAATCTAGGTAATTCTTTAAGGTAATATAAAAAGGTAATGCATATTACTAGGGAATTCAAGGGGGTATTAAAATTCCAATTTAAAAAAAATCTATTTTTAGTATAGGGGTAGTTCTAGAAAAATTTCGGGGTTCCTTACTATTTTATTAGGGGCTTGGCGTCTTAGCGATACCTTGGCGATTCAAGTCGGGTCAACCCGATTCGCTAAGGTATCAAGGCCTTAGCGAGTCGGTACTAATAGCTAGTACCGAGTATTTCGGTCGGTACCAAGACCCTGACCCGAGTATTCGGTCGGTACTAAATCTTGGTACCGAATCCCGACTCGACGGTTAGTCTACTTAGAATTACTTATTTAGGAAGAAATCTAGGTAGAGTAACCTTACCGCTTTATTAACGGTAAATAAGGATACGCTTATAGACTAAATAAAGCTCTATATAGCCTTAAATAAGCTTCTTATAAACAGTATAAAACTCTTTATAAGGTACTTAAGTCTCTAGGTTTTAAGCGCCTTAAGTATAATTATTATATAATTATTAATACTATTATAAAAGTTATTATTATAATATATATTAATAACTTACTATTTATAGTATATAATTAAGACCTAATTACCTAGATAAAGAAGGAACTTAATAAGAGGTTTAACTTTAAATATATAGGAGACCTAAAAGACTATTTAGGAATAAATATTATTAGAAATCTAGATAACTATTCTATTTAGGTTAACTAAATAAAATATATTAACTAATTATTAAAATAGCTAGGTATAGAAAATTATTTACTAGCTAAGTCGCTTATAAAATAGGCTAATATTACTATTACCCCTAATAGCTATATAGCCTCCTTATTAAAAAGGGAGGCTTATTAGTCCCTTATAAGAGTACTTAATTAGCTAAGTATTATAACTAGGCTAGATATTATATATATTATTAGTAACCTAAGTCGTTTACTTAATAACCCTACTTTATAATATATAAATATAGTAAAAAGGATACTATATTATCTATTAAGAATAGTTAATAATAGTCTTATCTATTAACTAGGTAATAATAATAGCCTAGAAGGTTTTACTAACGCGTTATATTATAATAATTATAAGATATCTTATTCTACTAGGGCGTATATTTATAAACTATTTAATAGCCCTATTACCTAGTAATCTAAATTATAAAAGCTAGTAGTAATATCTATATATAAGTCTAAATATATTACTATAATAGAGGTATATAAAGAAGCTCTATATCTAGGCCTTATATTTAAAGAGCTAGGGTATAATAAGGGAGTAGTACTAGTACTCTTAAGTATTAATAACTAAGTAGCTATAAAATTAGCTATTAACCTAATTAATTATACTATTATAAAATATATCTAAATAAGATATTATTTAATATATTAACTTATTTCTAAAATTAAAGAAATCTATCTCTAATAGGTTAATACTAAAGGCTAATATACTAATCTACTAATAAAACCTATTAGCCCTATTAACTTCGGCCTAGCTAGATAATAATTAAGACTAGCTTTAAGTAAAGTATAAAGGTATTTAGATATAGTAGTTAATAATAGGTAGACTACCTTATTACTACTAATCTAAGAGGGAGTATTAGAACTCAGGCTAGGTTAACCTTAGTAGTTACTAATTAAGACTAGTCAGGGGGTCTTAACGGACTAGTAGAGATTTCTCGTGATAGTTATTCCATTCTATATAGCTACATCCATCCATTTAGTTATCATAATACTATTGCACTACACCTAAATCACGTGCAGATGACTCATTGACATCATACTATTCAACATAGTATAATAACAGCGGGGCCTACAGCATAGTAACAGCAGGGCCTATAGCATAACAACAGCAGGGCTTATAACATGACAGCAGCAGCGGCTACAGGGCCCACAGTATAACAATAGCAGGGCCTACAGCAAGACAACAGCATGACAGCAGCAGCGGCCACAGGGCCTACAGCATAGTAACAGCAGGGCCTACAGCATGGCAACAGCAGGGTCTACAACATGACAGTAGCAGCGGCCATAGGGTCTACAGCATGACAACAGCAGGGCCTACAACATGACAGCAGCGGCCACAGGGCCTACAGCATGGTAACAGCAGGGCCTACAGCATGACAACAGCAGGGCCTACAACATGACAGTAGCAGCGGCCACAGGGCCTACAGCATAATAACAGCAGGGCCTACAGCATGACAGTAGCAGCGGCCACAGGGCCTACAGCATGGCAACAGCAGGGCCTACAACATGACAGTAGCAGCGGCCATAAGGGCCTACAGCATGGTAACAGCAGGGCCTACAGCAAGACAACAGCATGACAGCAGCAGCGGCCACAGGGCCTACAGCAAGACAACAACATGACAGTAGCGGCTACAGGGGCCATGATGAGGCCACAGCGGGGGTGACTATGGGGGCGGCCAGGGGCTTAAATACCATGGATCATGTATACGGGACAATTTACGGCTTCATTCCAACGTTTATTTAGTATCTACAGGCTACAATTAAGACCGCACGTCGTTAAGTCGACGATTTGCGGGCCACTAGCGTCTGGCCAATGCCTTCGCAAACTGCTGTATTTGGCCATCAGACATCCGTCCATAAACCGACATACGCCTCCTTTAGGCTCTTTCATGTCAATTGAAACGGTTCTTGCTTTAGGGCTTTAGGCTTTCACTACCCTCAACATGGCGGCACCTACTCGTTCCGCCATTATAACTGGCGGTACCATCAACCTGGGGTATTATGCAGCGCTCGAAATCGCCCGTCAACATCCTGACTGGCTTGTGGTCGTTTGCTCCCGATCGGATCGCGAACATGCCGCCGAATCCATCAACAAGACGCTCAACCAAACCAATGCCATCTTTCTGCCCCTTGACTTATCGGATACCAAGAAGGTTCGCGCTTTTGCAACAAAATGGTCCTCCAAAAGCCACCCTCCAATCCAAGCACTACTCCTTAACGCTGCCCTACAATTCCCAAATGAGGTGGTCCTGACCCCCGAGGGCATCGAATCTACCTTTGCCATTAGCCATGTCGGCCACGCCCTCCTGTTCCATCTTCTGGTTCCCCATCTCGCCCCCAACGCCCGTATTGTCGTTACCTCCAGCGGCACTCACGATCCGGCCATGAAGAGCGGCTTGCCGGATGCAAACTACGTATCGGCCGAGCAACTAGCTCACCCTCCACCTGCCATTGCCAAGAAGGCGGGCACCCAGCATTATACAAACAGCAAGCTCGCCAACATCATGTGGACATATGCATTGCACCAGCGCCTCCACGAGCGAGTCACGGAGCGCGGACTCACCGTCAACGCATTCGATCCGGGTCTCATGCCGGGCTCGGGACTGGCGCGCGAGTACGGCCCCGTCTTTCGCTTTGCTTGGCACAACGTCATGCCCAAGATGACGCCGGTTCTCAAGGTACTGTTCACTCCGAATATCCACAAGCCGAGCGAGTCTGGTGCGTCGCTTGCCCGATGCGCCATTTCAGATGAACTGGCTGGAGTCTCGGGCAAGTACTTTGAGGGCGAGAAGGAGATAAAATCCAGCCTTTCGAGCTACGACGAGAAGAAATGGGATGATTTGTGGGAGTGGACCGTCAAGTACTGTGCGCAGGACGAGACCGAGGCGGCGCGCTTCGATGCATTCAATTGAAATGAGGTCGGAAATAGGGAAAGGGAAGGGCGAGGGCAAGGTAGAGAATCAGGGAGGACAGAAGAAAGAGGTATGGGTTTTCATTACTTGCCACCTTCGCTGAATGTAATACAGAGGCTATACCACTACGTGATGGAGCGAGCTATTCTGAACAATCCTGTAATAGCCGTAGTTCATAATTTCTGCTTTTAATTTCCATCAACGATGCCCATTATTCTGCTTCCCAACCATCACTGCCTCAAATTCGCAACTCTTCTCCGAGTCCACATCCCACTTCTTACGGACGATGCCTGGTGTATAAACGGAAAGATCTCAAGAGTAACCCTCAGGCGACTCTCTACTTAAATGTAAGCCACGAAGATAGTCATTTGTGTCTCAGCTCTGTGTGACAAGATACAATATATATACTCCGATATATTACAAGTCTATATTACTTACCCGCAGGTGGGTGCGTGAAATATATCTTTATATCACTAATTGATGGTGTGAGGTGTCCCAGCCCACTTACATGTAACACTGTTCCCGTTTCAAGGTGAAGGAGCGAGGGACAGTAGGACTTTTCGAAATAGAAATAAAATAAATTGCAATTCGTCAATTCACTTTCCTGAATAAATAAGTCTCTCAAAGGCTATCTCTCATTGTCTAATGTGACGCGCCGTTGGTCTTTGCCTTAGGCTTGACGCGGTCAAGGGCCTCTGGGTCTATATAGGTAGTGATGTCCAGCTCGCCGCTCTTCTTGATCAGGCAACTGACATAACTCTGCAGTCCCTTCTTATCCTCAAGGTGGCGATGATAGGCCATATTCTCCAGCATACTCATGTAGCGGTCGCAGTACTGGCCCCGGCCATGCGCTTTCATCCATCCCGTGATGCCCTTGGCCAAGCTCAGATCGTCTTGGCCATAGTGATGCATGGGGAGGTAGAGCTTGATGGCAGGCAGCTCGGAACCCGGGGCGATGTCGAAGTAGTAGCCAAACCCGGAGACCGGAGCGGGCAAGTCGATAAAGTCGCCTCCCTTCTGGGCCACCGGGTGCATCTCAACATCCTCGGGGTAGTCTTTGTCGTCACCGACGACTGCGATGATCAAGGACCGAAGACTCTGTAGCTGCTCCTCGGGAATCTCGACGTGGCCTCCTAGAGTCACTGTCTCGCGCACCGACGTGAAGCTTGTGTACGGAGTCTGGAAGTAGAACTTGAGCCGCGATTCGGCCGGCGCCACATCATCTACTGCAGCCATGCTACACAATGAGGAAAACGATTCACTTAGCAAGAACTCTTCCAAAAACACGTCCTTTCTATATCCGTCTCAGGACACGATTTGCCACCTTCCACGCGTCCGTTCGAACCCTTCTTTTGCCGTTGTTCGATGAGGTGGCGAGTGTAGAGACTTAATAAGGTCCGTCTTCGGTAAATACTAACCTTGGACCATTAGACAGGTTTTGCAGTCCCGATTTTAAGCGATTATTCAATATTATTCAATAGTTAATAGCTATATTAGGCTATAGTATTTACTAATTATATAGATTATTAAGTTAGTAATTTAATTATTAAATTACTAATTTAATAATTATAATAGCCTAATTAAGCTATTATTTTAACGTCCTTTATAGTTAATCTATTACTTACCTATATTTATATCTATTCTATCCCTCTTATAACCTTCCTCTACTATTATTAATATTTGTTATATACCTCCTAGGTATACTCTAAAATCGTTTAAAGATATCCTAGGTATTAGTACCTTTACTATTATTATTACTAATACGCCGGATCCTCCTTTTATATCCTTATAACTAAAGATCTTAATATAGCGCGATAAATATATAATTACTATATATCTATATAATTAGTAGGAAGATATTATTACTAGCCTCTATATAAATATACCTCTTATACCCTAGGAACCTCCTAATAATAATAATATCCTTCCCTTATATTCCTCCTAACCTACCCCGTAGAAGTCCCCTTATAAAGAGAAAGGTTATAGGAAAGCTAGGCTATATAATATAAAGCTATTATAAAATTTAGGGAGGTATAAGAGAAGGGGGACTAGGAGCTTAGATATCATATAATTAAATAGTTATAATAAGAAGTATAAGAGAGGTAGGTAGAAGGAATAAAGTATATATAAAGGAATAGTTCTTAATACTAAGGAGATAATAATACTTATTAATTATATACTTATTAAAGCGGGTATATATAGACTTTCTAGTATAAATTTATAATAGAAGGATATATAATAGGGCTTTAAGATATATACCTACTATTCCTACTCTTAGAATAGTTATTAATAAAAGGTAGTAGTACTATATTAGCAAACTGGAAACGTGGAATAATATAGAAAAATGCGGAAAATACGTATATAATAGGCGCGCTTATATGTCAGCCCTAGGGCTAGGAATAATACCGTAAGTTACTAAATACGTATTTAGCGCATTTAATAACTTTTAGAAAATACTAGGTAATAGGACTAATAGGGGATAAGTCCTATTAATTAGCTATAATATAACTATATTAGGCTAGTACTAACTAGGTAATTATAATAAAGTACTAAGTCTTATTAATAACTAATAGTACTAATACTTAGTAGGAGAATTAATCGTAGGCGTAATATAGGTATAAGAAACGGGGCTAGGCTAGGGGGGAGTACTCTACGCGTATATAAATTACGTGAATCGACTGTATTTAAAATCTATATTACGCTAGCGTTAATGACGTAGCCGCTATAACTCTAGCGAGCTTCCCGTTTCTTCCTAGCGCTAGAGGAAAATCACGGATTTAAGGCCTTAAATACAGATTTTCTATATATAGGACTTTTAGGCTAGAATTAAAAAACCTAAAATTTTCCTATTTATTTCTAGTATTTTACCTGGAAAATACGCTTTCAGCGGATTTTCTAGTTTCGGATTTTCTATTCTACTTCCTAGTTTACCGATGTACTTAAATAATATAAGTATAAGAAGGAATATAGTAGGAGATCTAGGTATATAATAATTAATAATAACCTTATATAAGTACTAGATTAATAGTAACTAATAGCTAATAAAGTTTAAGCTAGAAAATATAAAAAGAAGTAAGATATAAAAGATAAAAAGGAGGAAATATAGGATTATAATACTAGATAAGATATACTCTCTACTTACTAAGGTAAAAAGGTTATAAAGGAAATAGAGAATACTAGTTCTAATAAAATTCCTTCTTATAAAGAAAATAATAAATAAGACTCCTCCTTAGAAGGCTTACCTATCTTACTCTTATTTATAATAATATTATTATTACCCTCTAGTATAAGTATTATATTAAAAGGTTCCCCCTACTAGTAGTAAAGCCTAAGTCCTTAATACTAGAGTAATATTAACTATTAGAGCGGTATTAGTATTAGGAGCGATCTTAAGGATAAAGCTAACTCTACTAATAGTACTATCTATTAGCTATAATAACTATAATAGTAGAATAAGAAAAAGAATAGGGGGATAAAGTTATAAAAGGATAGGTAAAGACCTAAATAAATATAAGGTCTTATTTAACTTAGGATATAACTACTATTTTAGTTAATTTTATAAAGTAAAGTTTAAAATTCTTTAAGTCCTATAATATAATAACTCTAGTAATAATACTTATAAGTATTAATAGGCTTATATTAATAAGTAGTACTTAGGCCCCTCTACTTATTAATATTAATATATTTATAATAACTAGTACTTAAGACCTAGCCTTAATTAAGAAGCTAGAAATTATTTATAAGTAGTAACTTAATATTAACGCGGAACTTAAATATTTAATTAAAGGAATATAATAGACTTATAATATATTAAATATACTTTATAAGGAGGTATAAGCCTTTATAACTCTATTATAAAAGTAAATAAGGGCCTAGGAGGACCTTATTTAAATACTTTATATAAATTAAGTCTTATATTAATAGTACCTAAGTAAAGAGATAGAATAAATATAAAAAATACTAGAAAATATTATTAATAAGATTAATCTTACTATCCCTATAAATAATAATATATAAAGCCGTCCCTAGATATCTAATAGAGAGGTTATAGGTATAGTATAATTATATATTAATAGGCTTAATAGTATTAAGGATATAGATTAAGTAAGTAATAATAGAGACTCTAAAAGTAATAATAATAATAGTAAGTAAAGGAGAAATACTATAGAGGATTTTTATATAGAAGTTAATAAGGAGCTTAGTAAAGATAGGGTTAATAATACGTAGTAGGAATATTATAAGACTAGTAGATATAATACTTAGGTATATTTTATAGCTTTAATATATAGAATAATATAGAATAATAGAATAACTAATAGTATAAACCCCTAATATTTAGGCGACTTAGGATTAGGATATTTTAGAATAAGAAGTAGAAAAACTAAATAGAATATAGAAGTAGAAACTTTAGGTAAGAATAAAGAAATAAGGCCTTATAAGATACTTACTATTTTATAGTAATTATATAAATAGGTTATATTACTTAATAAGGGCGGGTTTCCTATATTTCTTATATATATTATAATTTAAGCTAATTTATAACTTATCTTTATAAGCTTCTCTATAATCTTAAATTTAATAACGAGCTCTTTATTAGTAATATAATCTATAAATTAATAGTATTATAATATTAGAGTTAGGTAATTATATATAGATTATAGGCCTATAATCCCTTTAGTTATATTATAAGGCTTTATATAAAGAAATATACCTAAGTAATTATTAGGCGGAGTTAATTACTAATAAATATTAGTAGATTATTAAAGGCTTTACTCTAAATTAACTAGATATTATATTTTAGCTTTATAAATAGGTAAAATAATTTATTAATAGTACTACTACCTAATAGATATTATTAATAGGTATTAGCCCTAATTTTATTTTATATTTAAAGGTATTTATTACTTAAAATATCTATATTATCCTAAAACTATACTTAATAGTAATCTATATACTAGCTATTCTTCTATTAAACTTTCTCTTTTATATATTTAAGTAGCTTATATATAGTAATATAATAAATTCTATATATTTATAAGCTTTATTACTAAATAGATCTAGAACTCGCTACCCCTAGAATACTTAATATAGCTAGTCTTATATACTAGAAGTTTATAGTATTATTAAGTTATTTACCTTTCCCTTAAATAGGTTAAATAATATACTAATTAGACTATCTAAATATATTACCCCTAATTATACTATACTATATACCTTTTTATATATAGAGTAGAAGAACCTCTAGTCTTCCTTTAATTAATAGAAGCGCTAAAATATTCTATTAATAAACCCTTAAATTATAGACCTCTTATATATTTTACCTATATATTTAATTACCCTTATATACCTCTAGATCCTATTATATTTAAGAATAGGATACTAGCGTAGGATAGGATTATAGTAATTATATAGGTACTTAAGAATATTATTAATTATAGTAGAAATAAAGGAGGAAGACTAGCTAAATATTATTAATAACTTATATAAAGGATATAGATATAAGAATTTTACTAGAATAAGATATAAAGTAAGCTTTAAGCTAGGCTAATAACTATATTACTAGTTAATACTTTTAAGGTTAAAATAAGTAAATAATTAATATATCTTATCTTTAGTAAATCTAAATATCTACCTTATTTACTTAAGTAGGAAATTATTAAGACTCTACTCCTTACTCTAATATTTAACTAGTAGGATATAGGCGTAGCGTAGGACTTAGCTAATATAATATAGACTAAGGATAAGGAGGGCTAGAGTAGCTATATATATAAGTTATTTATTAGAATTAATATTTATAGTACGTTATTATTAATAATATAGATAAATAGATAATTACTAAAAGGGGTTTTATAAGTAAATTCTAGATAGGTAGGGCTAAGTAGTAATAGTTTATATTTAGGTAAATTTAGATTAGGATTAGACCCGTATAAATTATTAAATAAACGTTGAATAATCTTACTATAAAACCTGTCTATTATAATAGTAACTTCTTCAAGTAATATGTAAGCCACGCTTCTCGTCCACTTCTACAGAATTAATTTAGTAGGTTTAGCCGGCAAGGGATACCTAATCTAGGCTGCGGCCTATGCTCCCTCGGTGCTCCCTCGATGCTCCCTCGATGCTTCCTTAGTGCGGTTCCTTGCTCCCTCGGTGCTCCCCCGTACTCCCTTGCTACGCCCTCTTACTCCTTTACTGCTCCCTTTAAAGCAGCCGTACTCCCTTTCTTAACCTAGAACGGCAATCTGCAATCCTAAGTTCGGGGTGTATATAATATATATATAGGTATCTACCAGAGAATTTCTCTAGGATTCCCAAATCTCTACGTTCGTGGAACTTCGCTTCAGCTTGGGTAATGGTGGCGGGCATTTGGCGAGCTAAGACGGAGCACTTTATGTTGAATGTATGACGATCTAATATGTTCCAATTGAATACTTTTGATTCCACCAGTGTTGTATATCATTTTACCCGCACGTCGTCAAGAAAGCAGCCATATCCCTCGTGCATATAGACTTATTCCAATTATCACGACATCGTCACATTTCCTTAGCAATAAGGCGTAGAATATCTCTGCGCATATGAGGACATATATCTTATACCTTAGTAGCTGCGTGGGTGTGATATCAGGATTTCGATATTCGCCGTTTACAGGTATGGAAAGCATTAGATTGGTAGCATAGATGGCAAGGATCTGTTTGATGGGGGTATGATATGTGGGAGATGATGTCTAGGGAATTTCCATGATAACTAGGTGTTTAGGCATATCTAGCGTACCCAATGACGAAGATTAAGACATGACTTGTATGTGAAAATCCTTTACTTATAACACTCACAACGCTAAATCCATTCATTCATTTATTCCGACATATCTTCCACCTATATAAACTGAATCCAACAACCCTCGAAGTATTCAGCGTCATGGAATAAGCTGCGTAAGCTCAATCACAACAAATTAGGAATTTTCATGAAGGGTAGGTGCAGAAGTATGTTGTATGCACGTATACGAAGGAATTTCAGGATGTATATGGATAATTGTCGTTTTTAGCGTCATGTTTTCTAGAGAGATGCGTCTTGAGCTTAGGATTGGAGAGTTGCTGCATGTGATTGGGGAAGGGAGTGGAATTGGTTTTAGAGAGCGGCGAGGATGTATGGACGGTGTTGGAAGAGGAAGTATGAATGGAGGAAAGAGGGGTGCATCAGCTGAGTCAGAGAGAGGGAAGCACCGGGGATGTTACTCGTATATCCACTATCCTAGCTCTCTCCAAAAGAGGAAACATGCCCCCACTAGATCCACTCAGTGTGAGGCTTGCTATCTATAAACAAGTAAACGAGCTTTCTATACCGTTACTTAAACAAATCCTTGGACGTATCCAAGGGATCTCTCACTTCTTCAATCAAGAAAAATATGGGACAAGTCTTGGATCCATCGATAAATCGGAAAATCGTCCGTAGGGCCGTAGGAAACCCAAGACCAAATTCACTCACCGCGTTTCTAGTAGCAGTTGGCTACGTTTCAGCTACAGAGTGGCATCGCTTTCTTCGTCGCTTTCCTCCTCGCCCCACATGCTCGCCACAGGACTGCGTCACTTCTGTGATGGCGCCGGCGATGGCGACGGCGATTGATCCGCACGAGGACGATCCTGAAATGGGTTGGGCGAAAGGCTGTCCCCTTTCGCCAACTTTGCGGCGGATGTAGGCACGCTTGGTGCGGTCGACGTCGTCGGCTTAGACGTGCTCGTAGTGCCGGTATTGCCTGGGGAGGCGAAGCCTGAGCTGTTTAATGGCCCTCTAGACGCGCTGAAGAGGTTGCTGGGGGTAGCGGTCGGCTTTGTGAAGATGCTGGAAGAAATGGTAGCGTTCGTGCCAAACAGTCCCCCGGGCGTGGGAGAGGATGTCGCAAATAGGGAAGAGCCGGTAGTACTTTGCAACGGCCCACTATTTGTAGGCGTCGTTGCATTGCCAAAATTGGAGCTCGTTGTAGTCGAAGGCGACATCCTGAATAGGCCGCCTAAGGTGGAAGGCGAAAGCTCACTCGTTGTAGAGGCTGTTGCAGTGCCAAAACCAGAGCCCGTCGTAGTCGTCGTAGGCGGCATCCTGAAAAGGCCGCCTAAAGTGGAAGGCGAAAGCCCACTCGTAGACGTCGTTGCTGTGCCAAAAGCAGAGGCCGTTGTAGTCGAAGGCGATGTCTTACTAAAAAGGCCGCCTGAGGTGGAAGGCGAAAGCCCACTCGTAGACGTCGTTGCTGTGCCAAAAGCAGAGGCCGTTGTAGTCGAAGGCGATGTCTTACTAAAAAGGCCGCCTGAGGTGGAAGACGAAGGCTCACTCGTAGGCGTCTTTGCTGTGCCAAAAGCAGAGCCCTTTGTAGTCGAAGGCGATGTCTTACTAAAAAGGCCGCCTGAGATAGAAGACGAAGGCTCACTCGTAGGCGTCGTTGCATTGCCAAAAATGGAGCTCGTTGTAGTCGAAGGCGGTATTCCGAAAAGGCCGCGTGAGGTGGAAGACGAAGGCTCACTCGTTGTAGACGCCATTGTAGTGCCGAAAGCAGAGCCTGTCGTGGCCGAAGACGGCATCCCGAAAACGCCGCCTGAGGTGGAAGACGAAGGCCCATTATTTGTTAACGGCGTTACAGTGCCAAAAACAGAGCCCGTCGTGTTCGAAGGCGACATCCTGAAAAGGCCGCCTGAGGTGGAAGGCGAAAGCTCACTCGTTGTAGACTTCGTTGCTGTTCCAAAAGTAGAGCCCGTTGTAGTCGAAGGCGATATCTTACTAAATAGGCCGTCTGAGGTGGAAGAAGGTATCCCAAATACGGAAGAGCCCGTCGCAGCGGCAAAAGGAGAGCCCGTTGTAGTCGAAGATGGCTTCGTGCCAAAAATGCCGGATGAGGTGGAAGACGAAGACCTACTGTTTATAGATGTCGTTGCTGTTCCAAAAGCCGAGCCCGTTGTAGTCGAAGGCGGTATCTTACTGAAAAGGCCGCCTGAGGTGGAAGAAGATGTCCCAAAACCGGAAAAGCCCGTCGCGCTCTGCGAAGGCCCAGTCGTTGCAGACGTCTTTGCAGTGCCAAAAATGCTCGCTGTAGTCGAAGACGGCTTCGTACCAGAATTGCCGAATGGCGTGAGAGGTGTTCCAAATGTGGAAAAGCTGGTGGCCCTCAGCGAAGGCTCACTGTTTGTAGACGTCGTTGTAGTGCCAAAACTGGAGCCTGTCGTAGTCGAAGGCGGCTTCGCACCAAACCCGCCCCAAGGCGTGGAAGATGTCCCGAGTCCGCCAAAGCCGGTCGAAGGGGGTTGGGTGGATGGGTTGTTGCCAGAAGGTACCGAGTTTGACCCAAAGGTGCTGCCCCCCGGAGGCTCTGTTTTCCTCTCAGATCCAAGCGATAATGACCCAAGATTCAATTTGTAGCTTTCCGGGACGCTATGGATGTCGAAGTTACCAATGTTCGGGACTATCCCATATGCTGGCAAGGCACTCGTCTCAGGGGTTTTTGCCGAGAGAGGACTGCCAAATTCGCCAGGAAATGGGATAGACTCTTGCTCGGCATGGTTAGTCCTGGGAGGCATATTTGGATAGGTCAAGGGCTTTACAGCCCAAGTCTGTGCTGTGAACTCAAGCTCTCCATTTCTCCTCTTCGTCTCGGGGTCGAGGTAGATATGCACGCCTGTTTGATCGCCTTTACCCAGATTGAATATACGACAGATCATATAGATGCTGGAACGGGTTTTGCCAGCTTCAATTTGCTTATCTCGCATCTAGAACCGTGTAAGCGATATGAAGCCTGAAGGATAAATGGTCTTACATGTCGTTCCTGAGCTTTACTCATAAAGAAAGGCTCTTGCCAGTCTGAACTCGGAGTCGTCTTGACCTCGATGTGATAGAGGGGTCTCTCGCTATCCCACAAGCCTTGCGGTAGATATCCCTTTTGGGTCATGAATTGAGTGAGCTTACCTGTGTTATCCAAGTACTCAATGTCAGCAATAGCACTTCGGTCATTGTCGTTCTTGATGTCATGATAGTCGGCGTGTATCTTGACTCGGTCTCTGATCTCGCTCTTCCAATTCTCCAAACTGAATCTTGGCAGACCGAGTCCCTTCAAATATTCATACATATAAAGTTCCCCTGCTGCTCCAACCTTGAAATCTCGTTCTTGCGTGCGTGTTGCGAAAGCTTCTCGAATAGTGCCCTGAGGCAAAGCTGTAGTCACTGGACCCCCAATGGAGACCCCTGTCGATTCAAGAACGCCAGCATGCACACGTTGTCTTGCTACGTTGACAACATTTTCGAGGATGTGCTTGTAAGCTGTCTCCTGAGCCTCGCTCTGCCGCTCCTGATATGATGGGTGTACGTCATCCGTGTATTCACTCTCGGATTGCCGCTCCCTCCATCTCGCCCAGCCAGAGGCTGTGTACGAAGGTTGACCAGAACCTGGCGTGTAATGCCTCATATCGCTGGTAGCCTCGACCAAAGTCTCAACATCCGACTCAGCTTCTGACGCCCCAAGCTCTTCATCCAGAGCAGCAAAGTTACAATCAACTTGACCCACTCCCGCGTTCTCGAGGATTCTGTCTATGACAGCTGGTTTGTCTCTTCGAAAGACGCCTCCAATAACGCCTGGTCCACCTGGATCAGTGATTTTCAGAAATGTACACAGTCCGCGAGGGAGGTCAGATTCGAAGCAAACATCGCGTTCGACCTCGTCCTTCGGTAAGTAGAGTCGTAGGGCACCTTTTGCTTCTTCAAAATGAAAGTTCGCTCGGCTTGATGCGCCTTCGATAGTGTGTTCATCCTGCACCATCTGCAGAGAGCGTCTGATGCCGTCACTTACGTAAACAGTTGCGCGCTTGAACTTTCGATATAGCGAGGCTACGTCCTGTCTCTCGTTGAGGCTAGTAAAATGGGAAGCACATCTGTACTAGCGTCAGCCAATCGAGGCCTTATTGCGGTTCCCTTTTCTTATCAAGGTCCTGTGGAGAATGACATACCGGACCATAGCTTGACTTTTGATGCGGAGATTTCTTGTCATCTCACGGTCCTTGGAGCCTCCGCTCACCTCTGTGATTTCTTCTATGAGTTTGGAAGAAAATCGTCCTTCCAAGCCCAGAGCTAGGAGAAGTGGTTTGATATCCCTGATTTCTTCGAGAGAAAAGTCCAAAACAGTTATCTTGCCCTCAAAGGCATTCCTGTGAATGGCATTTTCCACAATTACAAAATCTGCGTATTCATGCTCGGCAGAAGCGGATGCGAAGACGCCCACCCCATTTGCAAGCTTCACCGGTAAGACTTCAGCCTCGACAAGGCTCGAAACGTCACTTTCTCCAATATCCAAGCCGCAGATCAGTGCCATAGTCTCCTTAATTTGCGCTGCTGATGCTAAACCTTTAGCTTCTGATATCAATGAATCAATGTACATCTCGACAGTTGGCTCCGAGACCTTGAGGATTGTTGTGAAGAATGTCTTCTTCAGTGGATATGCGTCAGCAACGGAAGATTTCCCAGGAATCTTGACACTCGACTCTACCCAGACGCATTTTGACGGAGGGCGCCAAGCCCTCAATTTTGGAATGTACACCAAGGTGGAATCTTCAAAGCTGGATTGCAAGGCTTTCCGGCTCTCTGGATCCTCGTCGTTGATCGGGAACGAATACTTCTGCCCCAGGTAATCGTATCGCTTCTCAGCTTCCTCAATGACTTTCTCCATTTTGAGTCCAGCAAATGCTCTGGATTTAAAGATCGAGGTCTTGGTGCTCAAATCGTATCCTTTTAGACGGAGCTCCTTTTGAAACGTTTAGTGCAGCCCTGTTTGGCAATGGCAAGATCCCTGTACCTCAAACGACTGCGTTCTATATGCCTCCATGCAAGTGATGCTCTGCAGATTTTCAGTGATGCCAGGAGCTTGATTGACTGGAGTGACCCGATATGGCACGTCAGTGGTTCTAGCGTTCGGCTCCGTATGAGCGATTGATTTGCTTCCCAAGGTATTATTGTCTCCACCATGGCTCTTTAACATAAGTAAATCATTAACCACATCTAACTGAGAAGCATCGGGGATCTTCAGGGACACTTTGAAAAGATGCTCAAGCTCAAGGTAGAACTCGAGCTTCAGACACTGCTTTGACTTAAGCCATTGCGGACCGTCCCAAACGCAGTCCGAGATCGAACGCCATGTAGAGTCAATCCGATTTGACGGCTGTATCCAAATGAGAGGATACTTGAACATATCACTGAATCTTTGTTAGTCGGAAAAGGGGCTGGATTGTACAGACGCATACCGAACTTGATCAAGATCCTCACTACTTTTCGACTGAATGTTCTGGTATATCCTAGCTAATTGGTCTCTCTCAGAAGTAGTGTTGGGCTCAGGGTTGACTATTTTGAACGTCGCGAGGGCAGAGAGGTAGAAGTCCAGATTTCCCTCAATTCCAACTTGCAAGTCCGTCACAAATTGCCATGCCAATCTTTCCTCGTCTCGAAGAAGCTCGGACATGGCAATGAAAGGATATGCGTCGGCAATATGGAGCTCAGCAGCGATTTGCTTGAGCTTGGGGAAGGGCAGGCACGTACGTAGTAGAGGTGTCCTGCGCCCATTTTCAAGTAGCACATCGCTGCTCCGCAACTCGCCCTCCACGACAGCGTTGGTTTGAAGGCGATAGTGGGCCCATCCGCGCTTCAGAGTTCCTAGCAGCCTGTTTGATTGATGAGTGACAATATACTGAAATTCTTTCGACAGTCCATCGCGATCGTTGGCACGAAGCTCTGGTATTCGGCGGACCCCAGCCATTTCTTCAAGCCATCTCGTCCACGGCCGGCCGTTGTGGATAATTTCAGGATCCACCGCCTTCGAATAGTTCTCATGTAGATAGTGTACCGGATGACCAGGAAGCTTGACATCTTGCTTAAAGAGTCTTGCTGGGCTGTAGTCATCCTCTTCGTCAGGGAAGTAAAGGTATTGGTCTTTCTTGAGTAGGGAGCCGTGCTGATTGGCAAGTCGAACCTGCGGGGATAAGCTCGAATGGTCTTTCGGAAGGAACCAATATAGGTATCGGATGTGAGCAACACCATTGGACACTTTAAAGTTGTCAAGGTTTGTAGCATTGTAACGTGTGTGAATCGAGCTGATCACAGAATCCCGCAAGCAGCTCGTCACGCCTGATTTTGAAAGGAACTCTACCCAAGCAACATTTTCGGTAGCTATAGAGCAGACGAGCTCAAGGCCAATATCTGTAGGAATGGAAGTACCATCAGTCTTGGGGAAGTATATTTTGGTTTCGGAAGCGCTAGATACCCATCGGCCGTCATGCAACGGAATCAAGGCAAGCGATCTCAAGCGCTTCTGTTGATGGGGTGGGTCTTCAATGAAGGCTCTCGAAAGTAACGTGCAGATCCGAGTACGCCAGTCGGCATTGTTCTTCATCAATCTCCATCTCGAGCCAGCAGGGCTGCGGAGATCGGCATCTAGACGATCAACAAACTTGCTCCGTTGAAGCGTTGTTGTCCCCAACCGTTCAAGTATATGGAAGTCCGCTTTGGCGTACTTTGGCGAGAGGTAAGTTTCTGCACCCTCCAGATCCCGTAATAAGGGACTTTGATCCTTAGCGATGAAACTTTCGGACAGCCACTCGAGGTGCGAAGGTTTGTAGAGACCTATACCGCTCCATGGCTCTAAAAGGGGAGTTTGCTGGAGTTTCTCACGAACCAAGGTCCACAATGTCCTCCAAAACTCATCTGTGATAAAGTCTTCGGGAAGGTATCTCAGCCACTGAAATCTTAGGGATGGACGCCTGCAGAACACTACCACAGCATCCACAAATGCTTTGGCGGCCCCATTCAGAATAGCTTTGTTCCTCGTGGAATGTACTACATCTTCCCGGTTGGCTTGAGTAATGAAGTCGGCTTGGATTAAGAACTTGAATCCTACACGGCGTAAGGGTAAGAACGCGTAGGTGTACTGCTGCTCGAGGACTGGCTCATCGTGCTCATCCACCGGAAAAGCGAGGATGACTGTTGCCCGGTCAATACTGTTTCCTTGCTTGTCTTTTCGCGCCTCGTCGACCGGGAGATCGTGAAGGTCGCTCTTCATGGAATAAAATTTCTGTTCTGACGTTGACTCTTTCTTGTCTTTGCGCGTAGTCTTTGCAAGGAATGTTGTGTACAGCCCATTTTCTTGGGTTTCTCGTTTCGAGTACTGAGCGACCGTAGGGGCGTTGTCTGGCGGATACAGCTCTATAGATAGTCGCTGTAATCGACTCAAGAACATCAGGAAAGTGTCAGGAACGTCCCGAAATTCAGAAGCCCGTTCCTCGAACTTGGTAGAATCCAAGAGCGTCAATGTCATGCGCGTGCGCACACCTATTGGGAGCTCTTCAGTGTCCTCATAGTACGGTGTGATCATGCCCAGACCATCGTCATCGTCATCTCGAGCATGCGAAAAGGCAAAGGAGAACGGCCCGGACTGAATGTGCACCTTGCGTGCAACCTTGAAAACGGATTTGAAGCCAATGCCCTTCTCGCCGATATATCCTGCACTGTACTTCTTCGTCGAGTTCGCCACCGAGCAAATGGCTCTGATGTTACTTTCCGAAAAGCCATCCTCATTTGAATCAATGATGATCCTATCTGAATAGATTTTGAAGGCTATGAACGGCTCTTCACCTTGAGCCGTCGCTGTAGAGTAAGAATTGTCGTCAGCGTTCTGGATGAGCTCATATAGAAAGCGAGTTTCCTTCGAATACAGATTTTCGACAACTCTGCAAAGGTCAGCCAGATCCTAAACACGGAAAGGTGCACTACATCTTGATTGAATCCGCGAGTTGTCTCCGTGTCTTTTGCAATGCTCGAAGCGCAGATGGCCGATTAGCAAGTAGAAAGTCTCGGTCCTCCGCAGTGATGCCGCCGTTGTCTTCCCTTACTTCAGCAATGAATGCGCGGGCATCTTCTTGGGAGGTACCGGGCATCCTCAAGAGGGAAAATGAACGATGTGGAGTGTTAAAGTGTTAGAGTGTTAATGCTAATACATGATCAATCCGATGAATGGGAGGCTAGGGGCGAAAGCATGGATGAAAATGAGAGAATGGTAGGCATATATGATCGAAGTCTAAACAGCCTTGTGCAGCTGGTGGTAATGTCAGGTTGAGCGCTTGGAGGCATTTCAAAGGATGTGATTCGAGGATAAAGCTCTAGAGGATGCCAGCTCGCAGCCCGCTCGCGAACCGTGCCGCCCATTACTACGGTACGGTGGCTGTGAAGCCGGCAGTTGCTGCGCAAACGATAAGGTCACCTGAAACGAGCTGACAGCATTAGCCAAATGCTGGAGATAGGGGTGTACGCGGAGGGCGATCTTACAAATCCAAGCACAACTAAGAGCGATTCCCATATATCTCCCTCATCTTCAAAAGGAACTCCATAAGCGTGTACAATGGTAGCGGCCAGAATGAACAGCCGGAGCTTACCTTACGAAGTGAGTGGCAGAGGCGGGGAGCAGACTCGAGTAGCGAATGGGAAAGAGGGGGCTAAGGCAAGCAAGTGGCAAGGTAACTTACCTTAGTGCCTGAGTAAAGCGGCGGAGCCCGCATCAGCCCTTACTATAAAAGGATAGCCTGACGTTCGCGCCCTGAAGATCTCCCGCAAGATATCAGCCAATCAATCGTAGAATTGGTATGCTTATTCTCGGGCCAATCTCGGACTGAAAACTCGGGGCCAAAGTCGGGCGAACCTCGTTCCAAGGAATCCAACGCTGCCAAAATATCGGATAGTCTTTCATATCCGCCAATGATATGACTGATTCTTCAGGAGTCACCCGCCAAAACCGCAAATATTCCAGGTGAGTGTACGTAAAATTGGAGGCATTCTCTAGTACATAGATGTATGCAACGTTGCGCCATCGTTTTCGTTTCCAATACCTCATCGCATAACTATAAAGTAAACGGCCTGGCCAATATTCCGTATCGGTTCACTTTCGTGGGGTGTAGCCGACTACCAAGCATGCTGCTTTTTCTTCTTACTCATCGCAACGCCTCCCTTGCTCCTACTGTGTTCGTAATGTACAATCGTGAGAGAGGACCGCGCGCTCTCAAGATATCAGATCTGCTATGAGCGAAAGGAAGTGGATAATATCACTCAGTGCACATGGCGTCGTAGTTGGATGTAGATATCCAGCGATCAAAATTTGTCATGCTGCGTTTAGCTCCTATGAGTTGGGACGAGATATCCATGGACATGGAGGAGATCGTCCTGGATTCAGAATTGGTTGTAATGTTGATTCTGATGATTCGGGGCCACATAGTAGTTCTGATAGGGGTGAATGGGCTGGGCAAAATCTGCCTTTACAAGCATTGGGTTGACCATTCCAGCCTTAGGCATTGACTTGATCGGCGGTGCAGGGGGCAATGATGTTGAAGTCTGCTGGAATTGAGGGGCGTAATTCTGGATCATGCCCGGTTGCTGTCCCATAAGGTTTGGCATTTGTTGTTGCTGCTGCTGGAAATTATCTTGGTCGTTCCAGCCCCATCTTTTGATAAGGTCGTCAATGATAAACTGTATGCGCCACCCCGTTTCTTTGTGGATTTTGTTGACAATGGTCAGCACTTCCTCTTGCTCAGATCGGGAGACGAGGCATTCGCCGGCATGATGGATTGAGCGAAGAGCGACGCTGGCAACCCCTCTAAGCGGATTATCAGCATCATATCTGAGGCTAAACCAACAAGCTTAATTTACCGGTCTTTCACGTGTGCTATTATACCGCAGCATTCACGGGCATTGTGCATCTGCATTTCCTGCATGTCTTGCATATCCTGTTGGCTCACCGACGCCATAGGGTTCGTTTGTGCCAACACGATTATCGCAGTATGGTAGAACATCCGAGCCACCGCAGTTGCTCGTTTAATCAACCTACGCAAGTTAGTGTTGCATATATGAGCATTGGGAACCAACCCAACCTACCAAACTTCGGGAAAGAGAGATTTTGAGGTCTGTTGATAAGGGTACAAATGTCCCAATGGCTGCATAGTTCGTGGAATACTGCTATTCCAGGCATCGCACCATTCCATTAGGCTCTTCCACTCTTCGCATCGGCTCTGTATCCTCATATGATCCTGTGGAGGATCTGAAGGCCGCAACGTGGTCGCAGCGCGAAAGTTTGCAGCCTTGGCTAATATCCACAATATTCTGTAAGTCCAAATCTCCTCGCGTCCAGGCCCCGTAGGTCGAGAGAAATCCATGTCAAGGCCCCAAGCATCCGGATTCCATGCCACCTGCCAGTTGAAATGTAGGCAACTGAGCAATTCCAATCCTACATTGAGCCAGAAGCATGCAGCGCCTACTCCAACAGAATTGGCATTCCAGCCACATTCTTTGATGAGCGCACGGGCACCTGCGATGTGATTCATCCTCTGCAGCGCTCGTTCACCCATAATTTCATACACGTTAAGAATGACAGCTGTTGTTGCACATATGACGGTGTCCCGATATGGATTCTGGAGCTGTCTCAGAAGAATCCGTGTTGCCGAATCGTAGTAGTGTAGGGCCTTGTCCTCTTGATATGCTGGATTTACAAGTGTAAGGTGCCGGGCACCGCAAGCAAGGAAAGCATTTAGTAACATGGGCTCGCCTAGTGAATCGAACGGTAGAAGTCGTGAAAACTATAAGGTCAGTCTGGCTCCCCTGGCGACAAACGATCTACCTACATGCTTATATGGATCCATACTGTCCATCCATATACCGACTTCTTCGACGAAGACTTGCATGAACAGGAGTTCTTCAGGATCCGTTAGTGTTTCTCGCGTTTCGCTTGGCGGAGTCAACGTTTGCTTGGAATTGTTGTAGGAAGAGACAGTGTTGGCGCCCATTGTGTGGCTTGAGTAGGTTGAATCGGAATTAATAGAGCCGTGCCTCTGATGGGAATCTTGGGCTTGATCTTGCATTTGCATTGCTTGCGGGTATCCGTCCCCACCTGCGGATGGAAAAGCCGATTGAGAAGGCAATTGCTGGTGAGCAAGGACGGGCGCCTGTATTATGGAGCCAGCGCTCGAAAAGTCGAATTGAGGTTCCTGCTTAGCTGCTTCTCCCTCAGGAACGAGGGTAGTGTATCGACTCAAGCCTCCACGATACTCTGACGCAATTTCCCGCGATTCGTCTTGGAATACAACGTCCCAGTCTTCGGTTGGAGGGGTGATAGGCGGGTCCTTTATGGTAGTATCTATAAAGTTCAGGCGAACACCCCTTTTACATTCACGGTTTGATTTCTTGCAGTTCTGACAGTCGGGAATGCCTTCATCACATTTCAAATGCCGTTCACGACAAGTCAGACAGCCAGTCCGTACTCGCTTCGGTCTGGCTGCAGCTACTGCCGCAGCCGCTGCAACATCTGCGGGCACTGTCGCAGCAGTGGATTTGGCTGCCATACTAACGGTGTCACCGACGCAATTGGCTTATCACCATGCAGCCATCAAACCGGGCAACAGATTTCGCTCTTGCTGTCGCAAGGGTTGTGCCAGGGCAGTGCGCTGGATCGACTGTAACGTATCACCCTGCGCTTTTCACGGTGCACCGACCCTGTCGAGGAGCGATTATGGTGACCGAGTGATGTAGCTGTAGGGGCGAGTGGGCAAATGATATATCTCGGAGGTACGTCGATTGCAGTAAAAGCGGAGAGATTCGGACGGGACGAAGGTGGGGATCCCTTGCAGCATAGTTAATGACGTGGGCTGTGTCAATTGCAGAACGGCATACCGGCTTATTTTATATATTCGAAAGCAGTGGGATAGATCGTTGAAGTCGAGCTGTTGCGATACTGCACGACTAGATACAAGACGAAATTTGTAGATAGGGCAAGAAGAATCGACGAGGAAGTCGTAACATGAAGATCCACAGCAGTCGGCCGAAAAGCAAGGGGGAAAAGCGCGGGAATGGTCAATTTAGGCGAGGGCTCGCGCCACAGACTGTGGCTGGGGCGTTTGCCGAACACGCTGCAATGAGCTCGAACCTTGGTAAGCAAGTAAGGTACTTGGGGCCGAGACGGTATCCTCAACTTCAAAGGAATATGCGGAGTATTGTACATCTCTTGGAGGGAGGTCTTTTCCTGCTGCGAAGTATCCTATCAACTTCAGAGGACGTTTGATCATGGCCTGAGTCGGCCAATCCAAAGGTCTAGAACCACCGCCGCTGACGATGGTTTGCGTCAACGAGCTCTCCTCGGCTGGATGATTGCTTCTCCTACTTACTTACATAGTATGTAAAATCACAGCTGGTTCGCAAGAAAGATGCATGAGGCGATGCATTGCCAGTCTTGAACCGTGCCACATGCCTTCCAGGCGTCTACAGCGCACATCCCCGGCCAGTCGAGTAACCTTGCCTACGTGTCACTCTGCTCTTTTTTCTGAACCGAGGCCTAATTGACAGACCACGGCCTTCTGAAAATGGCTCCTTCAACCTTTCCTCCTTTAGTAATGCCAATAAGCCGGCATACTTTCTTCATGAATGAAGGTGTCGTTTACAGGTTCGCATACCTCTCCGAAGGGGTACCCGACTGTTTCAAAGCTTCCTGAACTTTCTCGTGTTAATTCAAACAACTGCAACCCAAGTCAACAAGGTCCAAAGTTTTTCTCAATGCGAAATATAATCTACACTCACTTGGTTATACTCCCATTGAGAACCAATATTCACGTTGTGCGAGATGTCTGGAGAGCTGTTGCCCCCAGCACAGCCGGCTTTCATCTTACGAGGTCACTCTGCCCAGATACACGCCCTGCACTTCACAGAGGGCAACACTCGGCTCTTGACTGCCGATGCCGATGGCTGGATTGTCTCATGGAATCTCTCGTTCAAGAGACCTGTAGCCGTGTGGAAAGCTCATGGGAATGCTATTCTGGGCGTTGGGACCTGGGGTTCTGATCGAGTTATCACGTTAGTTATTGTAAAGACTTGGCAGAGTTATCGCGGCTGACACGCAAGCTTCCCAGCCATGGCAGGGATAACAAGCTCTGCGTATGGCAGCTTGGGTCTACAGAAGAAGCCGACTTGTCAAAGACATTACCAGTCGACGCCGTTGCTGATACGCCAAGGCCCCCATGGCTTCTCCATGCACTAACGGTCAACACTCTAAACTTCTGTCCTTTTGCAATGTGTCGTGATGGCATGCCACAGGCCGTATTTACGCAAAAGGCATTGAGGGACGCGAAGCTGCCAGATCCTATCCTGGTTGCTGTACCCAATACTGTGGACTCCGGTGCTGTATGCTCGAAATCCTTAGTCTCCTTCGTTAATGGACAGCTTATCAGTTCAAGATTGATGTATACCAACTGCCTACGGAGAAGCGTGTTGCCGCAATACATGCAGATAGATCCATCACCACTGGTAGGAAATATCACTGCACTTTTCACGTCCGACGTTAATGAGAACTAGGTATGGTCATGGCAATAAACCTTTTGGCAGACAGCACACGAATTCATATAGCCGCCGGTTACGAATCGGGCCACACAATGGTGTTCGTGCAGAACGATCCGGGTGCACCATTCCAAAAGCTATATGCCGCTCAGCCCCACACCCAACCAGGTCAGCTTTTGCAAGCTCCCACACTAACGCACCGTCTAACCCCCCAGCAGTGCTTTCAATAGCCATCTCCCCGTCAAAGGACCACTATGTGACCTCCGCCGCCGACGCCATCGTAGCCAAACATCCACTCCCTTCCAGCAAGGGCGTATGGAAAACGGACCTGAAACCCATCAAGATCTCGCAAACCAAGCACTCTGGCCAGCAAGGCCTACACTACCGTTCTGACGGCAGAGTTTTCGCCACTGCAGGGTGGGACGCCCATATTAGAGTCTATTCGGGTAGAACCATGAAGGAGCTCGCAGTACTGAAGTGGCACAAAGTTGGCTGTTACGCTACTGCTTTCGCTGCCATCCAAGCCGCCACGGGTACTGGTGTACTGGACAAAGTTGATGAGAAAACCGAGACCACCACGGAGGTAGCCGAACAGAGCTCGACCGTGAGCACTGTTCAGCAGCGACGAGACGATAAAGCGCAAACGACTCATTGGCTGGCAGCTGGTGCCAAAGACGGCAAAGTGTCCCTCTGGGATATCTATTGACACGAATACTAACATATCATCCAATATTGAACTCGTTGGCACCAGCCATATGCTCCTTCATCTTCGCCCGCATCTTCCTCGCTGCAACCTGGCCATCACTTGGAGGGATATCAAGATTCGCATACCCTGGCCTTCCCTCAGCTACGGTATCACCGCCACCATTGGTAAGCTTCCTTTTCTCGCCTTGGCCCCTTCTTGACCGCTTCTCGTTTCCGACGGTGTTTCCTCTACCCACATTTCCCGGTCTCTCCCTCAAAGCAAATGCCTTCGCCAAATGTCCCAAATGCAGAGCCTTCACATCAAATATCGGCCTTTCTTTAGCAACATGCGTGGCGTACGCTCTGACATGGCTTGTAAAGGCCTTACGTGCCATCTCGCCCGCTCGTTGGTCGTCAATGACCCAGCGTTCCACATCAAGCTGCCAGTCAGTGGCTTTATCGTCCCATTTCCCTGAACCGTTAAGCGCGCTCTTACTCCCGACGAAGCCCTTTCGCAGAATATCCTCGGCGGCTTCGCTCTTCACCAGCCCCTCACCAGCACACTCTTTCAACACAGAGACGTAGCCCTCTTCTTCGCCTGGCATCAGAAAACAGCATGCTCGTCCCTCTTTGCCCGCCCTGGCTGTCCGTCCGACTCGATGCAAGTGGTCGTCTGCTGAGAACGGAGGATCGTACTCTATCACGAGGTCGATATTGGGCAGATCGAGACCGCGGGATGCCACGTCCGTGCACAGCAGTATCGCAGGGTCGGAAGACTTGGTGAAAGACTGGAGGGTGGCAGTGCGAAGCTTCTGCTCGAGAGATCCGTGCAACTTGTACAACATCAAATCCGGATTCGCTGCTGAGGCCAGGCTGTATGCAGGAGCCACGGTGGGCAGGTCGACTTTTCCGTCCTGCGCAATCTTTGGGGTTCCCAACACATCCTCCGTGGGAGGTAAATTGTGGGGCGTTGCCTGACTCTTGCGGCTGCTTTTTGTATTCTGCTCGGAGTCGGCCGCTTCCTTTGGCGGCTGCTCACATTTTCTAGCAAATGTTTCGAAATGGAAATCCACGCTATCAGCGCATGAAACGAATACTATCGCCTTCATGACCGATCCTTTCCTGACAAATGTTCTCTTGAGCAACGCAGCGAGCGTGACAAGGCGCTGCTTTGGCGGTGTTATGATGTATGACTGTTTTAATTGGGCTGGGGCTGAGAACGCCTTCTCCTTCTCATCCCCATGACCATCTTTCTCGCTTGGCGCGTCTGGCAACGAGGATGATGCCGGATCTGCCTTGATATGGACTGCATTCCTCAAACTGATCTCACCCAACTTTTGCACTCCCATCTTCATGGTTGCAGAACACAGTACCGTCGTCCTCCTCTCTGGCAAGCCGTCGACCCGTCTCTTCAAGACCCTCTCCCCCTTTTGGTCCCGTTTACGATCATCCAATTTCTGCACAATGGCTTTGATCTCCTCTTCAAACCCGAACTCCATCAGTCTGTCGCCCTCATCCAGCACCAGCCATCGCACAGCGCCCACATCCAAAACCTCAGTATGCTCCAAGTGATCGGCAAGCCGGCCGGGTGTGGCAACCAATATGTTCAATCCTTTCCTCAATCGAGATTTCTCGTGGTTCTTCGTCGAACCGCCCGTCACTGTCCCAGCCACTAGGTGGGGAAGAGGACGCAGGAGTCGTGTGAGGACAGCGGAGATCTGATGCGTCAATTCCCTGGTAGGGGCGAGGATGAGAGCAAAGAGACCAGACGTGCGGTTTAATTTTGCAGCGTCTGTAGGTAGTGCCATAATTCTTTGGACGATGGGTAGCAGATATGCCAAGGTCTTCCCGGAGCCAGTCTCTGCTTGGATGAAGGCATCACTGTCTTCCTTGAGTAGCTGTGTAATGGCCGCTTTCTGTATGGCAGTCGGCGCTGTAAGATTCAGCGATTGTGTCAGATGGGTGGATAGGAAAGGCGACAGCCCGAGGGAGGTGAACGGGGAGGCACTAGCAGAAAGAGGGGCATTTGATGGCTCCTGATCATTTTGCTTCTCTGTGTGAGCTGCCGATGGATCTGCAGGCTTGGATGTAGGGTTGTAAGTGAAGAGGGAGGAGACAACTTCTTTGGGTTTACTTGTATTGGTGTGATGTTTTGCAGGAGCGTGAGGGGCGCCATCAAGCTTCCGTCTTTTGACAAATCTTGAATCATCCTCCGCTGCAGCTGGGGCAATCTCCCGCTCTTTCGTCGGAACAGCATTGCTTCCTGTAAGAGCGCCATTGGCGTGTTGTTTATCTTTCCAACGCTGCGAACTTTTCTTCGCTTGCAGTCGGTCTCTCCAACGACCACCTTTGAAGACAGACTTTGTATGTAAGGGATCTGCACCGATGGAAAAATTCATCAACATGCCATCCTCGGCCATGGTGAACTTTTTGAGACGTGGAACGTGCTAAAGTCTGTATAGATCACAGATTGTGGCACGCCGAACAATTAACTTTGAGGGCCTGAGTTCAGCCGAAGTTCAGCCGTCAGGTTTGGATATCCTCACTTATTCGCAGCAGCATCCATCACACCAGCACCTCTATTCGTCGCTGCCTGTCACCTCATCACCTCGCACACGATGCGTCTATCTGCGCTTTCTACCGCCTCGTGCAAGACTTGGGAAAGGTCTCTTCCCAGGGTCTTTGCATATTCGTCGTCCAAACTCGAGATTGATTCGCTTGCAGCTAGTTCTACCTTTCCTCGACTCTCGGACCGAAGATGCCAACAAGGACCGCAGGTGTTGTTCGCAGGATCGTGCATAGCAATTTTCTAGTCGCCAAATCGGTTCCTGAGCTCCGATATGTTCGCCGCAAAGCACTAATGGCAAGGAAAACAGTAGGCTTCGTGCCTACAATGGGAGCTCTCCATCGAGGTCATCTCGCTCTCATTCGGCAAGCCGCAAAAGAAAACGACCAAGTCTACATCTCGATCTACGTCAATCCTACGCAATTTGGCGTCAACGAAGATCTCAGCTCTTATCCGCGGACTTGGCCAGCGGATTCCCAAAAACTCGAGGAACTGAATGTGGAGCTCAACGACCATACGGCGGGGAAAATGGGAAAGATCACAACGGTCTTCATGCCGAGTACAGAGGAAATGTACCCGAGCGGACCTCCTAGTTCGGAGATTGATGGCCAGGGTTCCTTTGTTACTATTACTCCGTTGTCCGCAAGATTGGAGGGTACTTCAAGACCCGTGTTCTTTCGAGGTGTTGCGACGGTTTGCATGAAGCTTTTGAACATTGTGCAGCCCGAGAGGGTGTACTTTGGACAGAAAGATATCCAGCAAACATTTGTGGTCAAGCGCATGGTCAAAGATTTTTTTCTCAACACGCAGGTACAAGTGGGCTCGACAGTTCGAAAAGAGGATGGCTTGGCAATGAGCTCTCGCAATGTATATCTCGGGGAGCGGAGACGAAAGTTAGCACTTGTGCTTTTGCAAGCGTTAAAGGCGGTACAAGAGGTTTTCGCGAAGGGTGCCAGGAAAAGACGCTATTTACACAATGCAGCTATGAACCATCTGCAACTGGTCCAAAAGCAGCAGGCGGCTTTGCCAAAATGGCAGCGTGCCTTATTCGAGATCGAATATATTTCGATAGCAGATCCAGATACTCTGGACGAGTTGGAAGAGGTGACCGAAGAAGCCATACTAAGCGGCGCGATCAAAATGCTGCCCATTGAGGATCCTCAGCCAGGAGAAGACTGCGGTCAAGATGGAGGTACTAAGACGGTGAGGCTAATCGACAATATCAAGCTGGATTTATTTTCCGCCAAAGTGGGGTATATTGGGTAGCATTGAGCAAACATGAGTAAGACGCTTGAGAAATCGTGTCATAAATCGTCCATTCTCCGTTGCTTCAATTTCTTCGTTGCCCGATCTGTTGGTCTGATTTCGAATTGAGACCCATGAAGCTCAAACACCAGCGCATGGGGCTGGATTTCCACGTCCCGCTCAGTAATATCTTGTGACCCTTCGATCTGCTCCCTGTTCGATCGAGGTTGTGGAATGTCAAATTGGAACACAGTGTGTCGCTTCGGGATCGCTGGGAAGCAGGTCAACAATCGCTCATGTGCTAGTTTTGACTGCTGGAGGAGCCGCGCACTTTTCAGCTCATCCTTCTTAGTGATAACCTGAAAAGTGAACTTCGTATCTCTGACCACTATCCCGGCCAAGCCCACCATGCCCACACACCTACTTCTTACCACCCTAATGTCTGCGCCGTGATAATCGGCACTCCCAAGCTTGCTGCCCGCACTTTGTGCCGTTAAAAACGAGTTCTCTCCCTCCTTCATCCCCAGAATTTCCCACATATATCCCAACCACATTTTGTGCAGCGGTACATAGATCTCGTACTTTTTGGCATTGTCAGGTATATCATAGATACCCGTTATGCGTTTCTCTTTTGCTGACAATGGCTTCGGTTTTTGCCGTCGCTGAAGCCTTTCCTTCTTGTGGAGACGCTGAAGACGGCGCTTGGCACGAGCATCCTTGGATTTCGGATCTGGTGAGCTTGGTCGGAGACGTAGAGGTTTGTGGAGGACTTTATCCGTGAAGATGGTGGCAGCGACAGCGGAAGGATGGGCCTGGTTGAGGAGGGTTTGAGCGATATGCTCGGGCATGTGTGACGAAGCCTTTCGCAGACAGTTGTTGAGGTGCACAACTTCCCTATATCATGTGAATAGCTATCACAAAAACCATATTCTCACACCAATATGTTGTACTTATCTTTGAGTCCGACGGAAATGGTCCAACGTGCGCAAACGCGCTAGGATACACAATTGGGGGCCAAAAGTGGAGAACGCGTAAAGAGCCCGACCCGTTACATCGCCTTATATTCGCTAAGACGGACTGAAACACTCACATTTACTTCACTCTGTGAGTTCAAGGCTTTGATCCTCCACCATTACCTTCGCTCACACAAGCTCAGAATAATTAATTTACCTACTCATGCAAGCTGAATCGCCGCAAACAGCGTGGAGTCCTCCACCTCCATCTCTTGACTCTGGTACGATCACCAGTCCCAGGCCCAGGACTGCCTCGCAGATCTTAGCCTCGTTCTCACCCAGACCGCAACTCAAGAAGTCACCTTCGCAAGTCACCTCCACTCCTCAAGCATACCCAATCGCCATGATGGCGGATCGTCGCCTTCGTCAAAAGAAGCAGTCGGTGTCGTACGAATTATCGGATGACTCCGACGATGCCGAGCCTTCCTCCCAAGCCGACTCGTCATTCTCGTCCCCTGAGAAGCGTACCAGAAAGCGACGGAGCGTCGTCGATCTTGAAGAAGAGTATGAAGAACTCGAACCACCAAAGACGCCGCCCCCACGAGTATCCATTGCAGGACACTCACTACGCCAACACGGCGATCTAAAGCTTTCGTTACAAGCCAGAGAAAATGCAGATAAGCGAACTCTCAAGAAGAGGAAAATCACAAAGCGCGAATCCAAGGACATTGTCAGCGTCTCGAATTCTTCAAAAACTCTCGCTGCGCCAAAGACGGCGCGCAATGAGATTAGAGAGTACATCAACACCGAGACGGCTGGGAAGAGGTCTAAATTCTTCGTCGCGAAGAGAGACCTCTTCCTACCTCTATTACCAGACGGCAACCATATTCAGCGAATTGTCGCACAGCGTGGGCATGATATGACCGATTACAGTGTCCCATATAGAGTGATTGACAGACAACCTGTCGGAGTTGAGGCTGTCATGAAACCATATCAGCTCCTTGGTCTGTCCTTCTTAGTCTATCTGCATAAGAACGGTCTTTCTGGAATCCTAGGGGACGAGATGGGTCTCGGAAAGACATTACAGACTTTGTCATTGTTTCAATATCTCAAAGAGAATCCGGAGGAAGCGATAGTAAATACCGAAAACCGACCGTGTCTGGTAGTATGCCCATTAAGTGTCCTTAGTTCTTGGATGGCCGAGTCACGAAAATGGACACCAACTCTCAAGGTATTGCGCTTTCATGGCGCAACGCAAGAGCGTGACCGCTTGAAAAAAATAGCCACTGGCGAACTCGACGTATACGGAAATCAAACTGTTATCTCACGCAAGAAGAAGAATGACCGCCGCACTGCTATGGGCAAGCCTATGATTGATTTAGACTCGGACCTAGAAAATGCTAAGGAAGAACGCGGCGTGGACTTGATTGTGACCACATACGAAGGATTCTTAGCGGAGCAAGCCTGGTTCAAGAAGGCGTTTGTTTGGAGCTACGTCGTCTTGGACGAAGGGCATAAAATCAAGAACGACCTCAGCTTGATCTCGAAAGCTTTACAAGGGCTGGGAGCGGAATATCGTCTTATCCTCACCGGTACACCGCTACAGAACAACCTCCAAGAACTTTGGGCACTTCTACACTGGCTCTATCCTGAAGTTTTCACAGAGAAGACTGCTGATCTCTTCCGAAATTCTTTCAATCTGACTAAGGGTCAGGTCAGTACAAAAGTAATGGATGACTCGCGACGACTGCTTGAAGTTATCATGCTCCGTCGAATGAAAAACAGTGCAGGAGTCAATCTCAACCTTCCCCCAAAGACGGAAGTCTTGCTCTACGTTCCACTTACTCCTATGCAGCGCTTCTGGTATATGAGACTTCTCACCCGTGCCGACCAAGGGCTCCTAGAGGAGCTTTTTCAAGGCGCCGATAAGAAGGAGGCCCTTGCGCTTCAACAGGACGCCCAGGAGGTAGATCAAGAGGCTAGCGTAATTAAGAACAACACTATCGAAGAGCTAGAGGCTCTCGACTCTACCACGCCTGGTGCACATGCTGCTGCCGACTGGGATGAAAGCAAAGAGATCATGCGGCAAGCTCTCGAAAAAGAGCAGCAGGACGAGAAGAAGAGCTCTGCATGGAAGAAGCTGATGAATCTTCTAATGCAGCTACGAAAGTGCTGCAATCATCCGTATATCCTTCCTCACGCGGAGCCAGATCCTTACTATCTAGGTGATCATATTGTCCATGCGTCCGCAAAGTTCATCGTCCTCGACAAGATCATCCATGAATTGGTTATCAATCAAAAGAAAAAGGTCCTGATCTTTTCCGGCTTTACACGCATGCTGGATTGCTGTGAAGACTTCCTAGCGCTTCGTGGGGGTAATGGAGAGGAATTCAAATACGTAAGACTCGATGGAAGTACATCTCGAGCAAGACGTAATCTTGGAATTCGAATGTTCAATAAGGAGGAGACCAACTATCGAATCATGCTGATCTCCACTCGTGCTGGAGGCCTCGGCATCAACTTAGCAACTGCCTCGGATGTGATCATGCTGGATCAGTAAGCCCTTCAACTCCTCAATGTAGCGTCCTGCTTACGAACATTACTAGGGACTGGAATCCCCAAATTATGCTGCAAGCGGAGGCACGAGCTCATCGTATTGGCCAGAGCAAACCTGTCACTGTCTATAAGCTTTGCACTCAAGGCACAGTAGAGGAACAGATGATGGGCAGAATCCAGAAGAAGCTGTATCTATCAGCGAAAGTTACTGAGTCGATGAGAGATATTCATTCGCAGGCAACCCCTAAGTCGGGTAAGAAAGGCCCAGGGGGAAAGATAGTTGACGCAACGGAAGACGACATGCCCCAGCTCGATACCAGCCAGTTGATGTCTTTAGTACGTCGGGGAGCTCAAGCGCTCGCCCATCCTGAGCTGGACATCAACGAGATGCTAGGTTGGGATTGGTCAACCATGTTAGAGAAGTGTAAGGATAAACCCGCTGATGTCCATGTGGCGGAACAAACTCAGCCCGGTGTTGCCGTGAAAGAAGAAGATGAAAAGAAGTGGCTGTCCCAGATCGAGCATGTTGAGTCGTCCGTTTTTCAGGGCAAAAAACACACCAAGGTCCGCGGCTCCAATGCCTACGATGGCATTGCCCAGGAATGGTCCAGAGAGTCGAGGAGGATCGGCAAGAACACAACAGTCGTCATTGACGGCCATATTGTCAGCAAGGAAAGTGCGAATTGTGCAGATTGGGAAGCAGTTCCTACGATGGCCGGCAAAGATCCTCGCTTGGCAGAGCCAAAGAGAGAGAAAAAGCCGGAGGTCCTGAATCAGGATGTAAGTGGTCCCATGATCAGAGACCTAAATTGCGCTGATACTGTTACAGCATTGCCAAATCTGCTGGAATGGTGGTGACGTTGTACTTTGTTCCGGATGTCCCCGTTCATTCCACTACGAGTGTCTCGACAGAGAGTTCAAAGCAAAGTCTAAGGGGAAGATGTTCTTCCATTGCCCTCAGCATCAGTGTGTAGACTGTGAACAGAACACGACCAATGCTGGTGGTATGATCTACCGCTGCAGGTGGTGCGAGCGCGGATACTGCGAGGACTGTCTTGATTGGGACAAGACAGACCTTCTCGGAGAGAACCTCAAGGAGTACGAATTTCTGGGATTTCCGGCCGTCACGCAGGCCTTCTACATCAAGTGCCCAAGCTGTCATGACCACCACGTTGAGGATCACAAAGCTCGCGATTTCTGCACTCGGAAGGCTGTCAAAATCGACAAGCAACATCAGAATTTTCAGGAAGAGCAGGCCTTGCTTGCGGCTGCCGCAGCGGTACCGCCAACACCGGCGGAGTCAATGACCTATGCAACAACTGTCGATAGCTCTGGCATCACGACTCCCGGCTCGGAGGGTATGGGAAAGTCATCTGCGAGCCGTAAGCGTAAGGCTGCCCCCAGTTCGTTTGGCTTCGACGGTGTCGCTGTGGAAACATTGAGTGGATCGAGCACACCAAAACGCAAGTTCACACCGACGACCTTCAAATTGTCAACTCCAAAGCGTGCAAGTATGATTTCAGGCTAAAGGAGGCTTTGTTCTCCTGCATGGGCTACGGCAGCCTTACTGTTCGTGATTGGGCCCTGTCCAGGGTCTAGCCTAAGTGTTGGCGTTATAAGGAGAATGTTATGAAAAGATACCCAAGGAAGGATGTTTTGTAGGAATGCAATCTAGATGTACTCGCTGTTCACATGGCGAGTGCCGCTCCAGCGGCACAGTAAGCGTTGTGTTCCTTGTCAAGGCATGTAGCTTATCCATAGCCTCAGTAGCAGTGATACCATAGATTTGAACCTCTCGACATTGATGTCAGTGACAATGGTAGATGGTTTATGAAATGGGGACTCTCGGACGAGTACTCATTACCAGCCGTTCCTAGTATTGCCATCGCTCGTTAACCTCAGAATTGATAACCTTCTCCTGTTCTAATGTGTTAGGCTCATGCTTTTGTGGCTCATACCTGATATTAGTACGCGATCATCACCTCTATGCCTGTAAGCTGTAACGTAATAATTGAATATCATCCACAAAGTACTTTTCGTCCTCAAGGATTTACCCCAATAAACTGGATGTGGTTAGATCAGAGCTAGTGTGCCTTACCTCAGCAAGATCTAGACTACAACAGGTTAAGCCCCTTTCAGATTTGCGCTACCGTAAACTCGAATATGTTGGAATTCAGGCCCGGTCAACCTCGGTAGTTACTAATCAGGGCTAGTCAGGGGGCCTTGGCAGACTAGTAGAGATTTCTCGTAATAGTTATTCCATTCTATATAGCTATATCTATCTATTAGTTATTATAATACTATTATACTACACCTAAATTACGTATAGATAACTTATAAGTATTATATATTTTAATAGGTTATAAGCCTAGGTTCTACGTAACCTAGGAACTATATAAATCGTATAGTAAGCTTTTTACTAAGACTTAGTCTTACTCTAGAAGAAATATTCCTAGAACTATTTATAATAGGCACTATTATATCTAACTATTATAAAATTTAGAAGCTTAAGGCCGGGGCATTAAGAACTATAAGTTATAGGAGATTATTATAAGGGTATTACTTATTATTAATAGTATATTTAAGGTTATTAGACCGGAATATAAACCGCTAACTAACCCCGACTTACCTACTACCGGAGGAGTAAAACTACCTATTAAGGAGGGGGATAAGGATAAATAGGAAAAGTATATTAATCTAGAGGAGTAAGTACTCGCCGTTATTTATATTACTATATCGCCGTCAGCTTATAGTATAATTAAAACTCTAATAATAGTAAAAGAAATATAAGCTAAATTAAAGTTATTATATAAGATAGACTCCTACGCTACTAAGAAAGTAACGTACTTCGCCTTATATAAGCTTCGTTTAGATTAATTTAAAGACCTTTACGCCTACCTCGCTAAATTTAAGGAGTATATAAATAAGCTCCTATAAATAGGGAGTCTGCTAGAAATAGACTACTAGATAGTAGTCTTTAAGAGAGGCCTATTAGATAAGATAAAGGAAGCGGTCTATACCCTTACTAAGATTACTTGATCTAGGAAGGAGCTATAAGATTTTAAGTATATTACTATATTATTAGTTAATAGGTTTATACCTTTAAAGACTAAAGAATCTAAGGCATTTACTAGTAATTTTAGTAAACAGCTAAAATAAGGTTAATATTAAAATAAGCCTAGTAATAAAAGCTAGAGTAATAATAATAATAAATATACGTTCTATAGCTACTAGTATAGTATAAAAGACTACTAGTATTCTAATCTAAAGAACGTACTAGAAGGATTTATTCCTAAAATAAAGAAAGAGCTAGATATACAGAATAAATAATTCTATTAAGATAGATGTCCTAGTCGTTAATAACGTAAATAAAATCTAGATAAATAAAAATAGGATAAATCCTATACTACTCGCTTTAAGTATAGCTTATAATATAATAATAAGACCTATAAGATTATTATTAACTTAGGGGATTAGGAGTATACCTTCTAGGACTAATTTAAGTTTACTAACTATTTACTAGTCTAGAACTATATAGTATTAGGACTAACTAGGGGTAAATTAATAAAAGTTAAAGGGATTAGAATAGTATAAATCCTAGTAATTATTAATAATAAGGTTAGCGAATTCTTACTAACTAATATTTATCACGTATTAAATATCGAGTATAACCTCCTATCTATTATATAGCTAGACCTATAAGGCTATACGTATACCGGTAGCGGAGGGAAAAATATATTCTATAATAAATAAGGTAAGGAGGTACTATAAGCCTTCCTATATAACTGTACCTACTAGCTGGAGACTATATAGACCTACTAGATAAGGGTATTCCGCCTTAAATTAATAGTCCTAGCTAAGAATAATACGTCTTAGACCTAATAGTATAAGAGATATAGATATATTAGTATAGAGGCTATAAAGGCTATAGTATATACTACTAATATCGACTATAAGGCCGCTAATTACCTATTAAAATACGAGATATAGGAATTATATAAGAGTTATATATTAGGGAAAATTACCCGAATACCCTTACGTATATTAATAGCTAGAGTTACTATCCCTAGCTAATACTAGTACATCGACCTGGCGTTGATAAGCTATATAACTACCCTTAGGAGGTATACTAACGTAATAATATCTATATACGAAGTAATAGGGTTTACCTAAATAGATTATATAACTAGTTAGGTAGAGTTATTATAAAAACTTGAGTTCTAAAGAAAATATTAGAAAAACTAGGGGTATAAAACGGCCCTTATTTAAAGTAATAATAAACTAGTCTAGGGCCGTAAATATTAATAAATTTTCTAGGAATATAGGATATCTATTACCCTATTAGTACCTTATAACCCTTATTAGAATGGGATTACTAAACGGAAGAACTAGATACTATTTAGTAAAGTTAGAATAGTTCTTATTAACGCCGGACTATTATAAGAGTTCTAGGGTAAGGCTATCTACTATATTAATTACATTAAGAACCTTATACCTAGTAAGGGTAGGAAGTCCCCCTTTAAGAAATAGTACAGCTATAAACCCTAATTAATATACCTAAAGCTATTTAGATATTAGTGCTATTCATTTAATATATCGCTAAATAAGAAAAAACTAGATAATAAGGCTATTAAATGCCGCTTCCTTAGTTATAATAGTAAGAGTATCTACCGCGTATAGGATATTAAGGGATAATGTATTACTTAATTAGTATATATAGTATTTAACGAGAGGGCCGCTATATTATTAATAGATAATAATAAGCTCCTAATAGAGGGAGACTCAAGTAATAATAATATAGTAGACCTCCTAGGCCAGCTCTATACTAACTAATTAGATAGCGGTAATTAGGTCTTAGAGGGAGTAACTACCCCTAATTAATAGGGTATTAAGGGAGTATTAGATAATACTAAAAATACTAATAATACTAGTAATACTAGTAATAGATTAATAATAACTTTTCTATCTAACTAATTAATATTAGGCCTAACTAATAATATAAGTAGGCCGACTAGTCTAAATAGACGTAATTAGGATAGTCTACCTAAATTAAATTAGAATAAGTTAAATAATTAGACTACTAAAAATAACTAAGTAGAGTTAGAATTACTAATTAATTAATATTAGAATAGTTAGGATAGTTTAATATACTAAATTACTACTATAATACTATTAGCTATTATTAATAAGTGATTATCTTAAAATAATAAATCTTAGAGAATTATTCCTAATATATTACGTCGTTCTAGTTATAATAAACTACGGATTGACTATAATTAGATAAATAAGAGGGGTATAAAGTCTTCTAATAACCCTAATAGGTTTAGAGCTATACTTACCCGCGTCGTCGCTAGTACTAAAGAGCGTCCCTACCTAATATTAATAGACGAGGCTCTTAATAGACCTAATAAAGATAAATAGCTTACTACCGCTAAAGAAGAACTAGCTAATTATAATAAGTAGATAATATAATAAGAACTATATTAACTACCTTATAAAGTATATATCTTACTAGGGAGGTAGGTCTTATCCTATAAATATAGGCTAATAGGTAATATTAGCTAATATAAAGTACGGTAGGTAGTTAAAGGCTTCTACTAAATTAAGGGGATTAATTTTAATAAGATATTCTTATTAACCCTAAAGGTATTATTATAGTAACTCCTCCTAGCCCTAATAGCTAAATATAGGCTAGTCGTCGAGTATTTAGATATTATCGCGGCCTTCTTAGAATCACTCGTTTAGGAAGAAATCTAGGTAGAGTAACCTTACCGCTTTACTAATAGCTAATAAGGATACGCTTATAAACTAAATAAAGCTCTATATAGCCTTAAATAAGCGTCTTATAAATAGTATAAAACCCTTTATAAGGCACTTAAGTCTCTAGGTTTTAAGCGCCTTAAGTATAATTATTATATATTTATTAATACTATTATAAAAGTTATTATTATAGTATATATTAATAACTTACTATTTATAGTATATAATTAGGACCTAATTACCTAGATAAAGAAGGAACTTAATAAGAGGTTTAACTTTAAATATATGAGACCTAAAAGACTATTTAAGAATAAATATTATTAGAAATCTAGATAACTATTTTATTTAGATTAACTAAATAAAATATATTAACTAATTATTAAAATAACTAGGTATAGAAAAATATTCGCTAGCTAAGTCGCCTATAAAATAGGCTAATATCGCTGTCGCTTCTAACGGTTATATAGCCTCCTTATTTAAAAGGAAGGCTTATTAGTCCCTTATAGGAGTACTTAATTAGCTGAGTATTATAACTAGGCTAGATATTATATACGCTATTAGTAACCTAAGTCGTTTACTTAATAACCCTACTCCGTAATATATAAATATAGCGAAAAGGGTACTATATTATCTATTAGGAATAGTTGACGACGGCCTTATCTATTAACTAGGTAATAATAATAGCTAAGAAGGTTTTACCGACGCGTTATACTATAATAACTATAAGACGTCTTATTCTATTAGGGCGTACGTTTATAAACTATTTAATAGCCCTATTACCTAGTAATCTAAATTATAAAAGCTAGTAGTAATATCTATATACGAGTCTAAATATATCGCTATAATAGAAGTATATAAAGAAGCTCTATATCTACGCCTTATACTAGAAGAGCTAGGGTATAATAAGGGAGTAGTACTAGTACTCCTAAGTATTAATAACTAGGTAGCTATAAGATTAGCTACTAACCTAATTAATTATACTACTATAAAATATATCTAAATAAGATATTATTTAGTCTATTAACTCGTTTCTAAAACTAAAGAAATCTATCTTAAATAGGTTAATACTAAAGGTTAATATACTAATCTACTAATAAAACCTATTAGCCCTATTAACTTTAGCCTAGCTAGATAATAATTAGGACTAGCTCTAAGCGAAGTATAAGGGTATTTAGATATAGTAGTTAGTAATAGGTAGCCTACCTTATTACTACTAATCTAAGAGGGAGTGTTGGAATTTAGGCTGGGTCAACCTCGGTAGTTACTAATCAGGACTAGTCAGGGGGCCTTGGCAGACTAGTAGAGATTTCTCGTGATAGTTATTCCATTCTACATAGCTACATCCATCCATTAGTTATCATAATACTATTGCACTACACCCAAATCACGTGCAGATGACTCATGAGCATCATACATTTCAACAGAATATCTACCTTAAGTACTTGATATCTACCACCCCAAATCACTAGCATGCCTATGGTCCACCACTCCTGTTGATTGGCTTTTGTTTCTACTACGAAGTCCGCATTAGAATATACGTGTCCATTCTCTTTTTAGATCTTTCTCCTGGTTCCCAAATTCATCCGGCGGACTTCTACCTGCAAGGTGTATCGTTAAAGATACCCAAAGGTTGTTTACCCATCCTATTCGGTGAAGGGCATGGAAGGGGATGAGAAACAAGCGTGAATCTTCGTTTAAATTCTTACAGATTGTCAGTGACCATGCTACTCCAATGAAATGAGGTTTGGCCAAGACGTAGGGGTACTTCGAGCTGAGAGCTGAACAGACTGTCCGAAAGAGCGCTCGAATCCTCGCCCAAGTGTTATCTGAATCACAAACTTAGTTGCAATTCTTTGGAGCTTCTCTTCTATCACAAACACCGTCATCGTTTCTTCTTTCGGGATAACAATACGCCAAGCGTTTACTCTGTATAAATAATGGCTATGACCCGGATGATCAATGATTTCAAACCGGTATGGATTGGGCGCTCAGATGGTGAGCTGCAAATCAAAACGAAAAAGCATGGCCGCGAATTCAATGGACCGACCGACTCCCAACTCGATAAAAATACAAACGAAGACGATTACTTTGAACTACTACCTCCAGACGACAGGGACGCAATCTACTGGAAAGCATGCCTCGGTGAGAGCCTACATGATGAGATGAATCTCATGAAAGGTCCAGGTGATGTGGCCTGGGTTCTTGCAGATTTTCCAGAGAACTATCGACTGTATAGGCATGTCCAGAAAAAGAAGGAAAAAGGTAAAGATAGAAAGGGCGAGCAATCATCAGCACTGAAATCTGATGGTACTAAAGCCAACAAAGCCAACAAGGGCCAAGACTGCTATCTTTACGGTTATCCGTTTGGTCGTAAGCAGCGGTTTCGAAGCCCTACGGAGTTCTTCCCTCACCTTTGGTGGCTATCACAGGGTAAAAGTGACGACCACACTGATTGCTGCTGCAAACACTGTTGTCCTGAGTGGTTTGAAAAGCACATTGCGACCCTCCAGCCTTTACCTGGGAGGCAGAGAGTCGGTGACCCTCCGCCATCAAAGATCAGGGCAAAAGTCACAGTGAAACAGCCGAGCGTAGTAGTGAATCAGCAGAATTTGGCCAAGAATCCTCAGGTGGTAATTCAACAGCGCCTGGCCCCCCAGGACATCAAAGCCTCCAACAAACCAACGCCGAAGAAAGCTACAGCACCTCCAGCTCCTAAAGCGGCCCCCAACCCCAATACTCCAATCAACCGTGGTAACGTTCCTGGGGTATTGATGCCAACCCCTTTGGCTGCCGCAAAGTCTTTAGAGCAAGAAATAGATGCTCAAGTCGGAAAATTCATATACCGTCCAGGCGAGCTAACTTGGTTCAACCGCGGCACGGCATGGGGTCTCTCGGTCATCACCAAGCGAGATCTATTCAAAGATCAACGGAACCAAGATTGTCCTCGATATCTCGTCCAACCTCTATCTCATCCATTCAGCCATCCAGGAGCCAAGATCGTGTCGTCTGAACAAGATCTACGTCCATGGCTTGCGTGGAGCGCCCCAGGTCCTACCCATCAAGCTCTTACATTACAAAACCTTCACTATAACACTGTCGAATGGAAGGCCGTTCTCGAAGGCCGGTATGGTACCGGGGATGTGGAAGTAGATGGCAGCATCTATGCTGCTAAGATGATAGACGACAGCTTTTCGCTCATCGATCAACTCAGCAACAACACAACAACAACCGGCGAGCGCTCCTACAACGGTCTTTATCTTGGCGGCGAAAAGCTATGGGTGGGTGAGCCTGTCCGTCTTCGCGTCCCCAACACCCAACAGGATATCATGATCATCCACCACATAATCGAAAAGCTCAAAGCCAATTCTACCAATGCGGCGTCTGCTACGATCATTGTCGTTGGTGATATCTACCGTTGGGCTAGCATCCCCTACATCACTGGCCAGGAGCCCGCCGAGAATCCAAACCTTCCAATTCGCCTGCGTCAAGACCTCAATTACCGAAACCGACTCACCATTGCCTCCAAGCGCACGATATCATACTGGAAGATCATAGGAGCCGCTGCCCGCATCAGCATTACAGACATTAAAGGCCGTTGGTATGAGTCGTACATCCTCCTGCCCATCCTCCACGGCGTCGCCAACTTCCAACAAGAAGTCCAACGCGGCGAGATCGGGGATGTAGGCTCCTGGATCAACGGAAGCGGTGACGCTACCGGAGCACCAACCAAAACCGGTACCCGCTATAAGGACCGCTCCGAGACATTTGGCAGGTCCGTTCCTGCTGGTACGCAGATCAGTCAAGGGCTAGACAACCCCGTACAGCAGAAGATCAACGTGCAAGCTGTAGCGCCTGCGAACCCGGCAGCACAAGCACCGGTTCAACAGGCACATGCAGGGCAAGATCAAGGACCACAGCCTCAGGGTACCAATGACGGGGATCTTTCTCAGTTCATGGATCTTGACTACGCCGAATGAGTCCAGCATTTTTAGGCTTGCATGAGTACGGGATGGACGCTGATCGGGACAATAGCTCAGAAGCCTCAGCGACGGCGTTTACAGATGTCTGTAGACCTTGACTGTATTCAGCAAGGTGGGTATCTATTAGCATGCACTCTGGGTAATGGCGCTTTCTCAAAGGCATATTGCAGTCAGCGGCTCGTCTCCATAGTCCTCAGCAAACCCCGTGTTAGGTCAACTGGCCTCCTAACAGGCTGAGATCTCTCCACACAGCCACCATGACGTGCAGATGCCGATTCCTCGATCATCTCCTCACTCCAGAATCTAATTGCGACAACACAAGTAAGCGACATCCGGGTGGCATATGGGCATTCAATTCCAAGTTCAAATGCTGTTCTATTCATTGCAAGCGACATTGGATTGTGGTATAGTACGAAAAGCTTTCAGGCTAGCCCTTACTCTATACTCAAAACCCTAATATTGGCAAGTAACGCATCTATCCCTCGCTACCATACACAAAGTCTATACTCCCAAAATCACATATATCCGATTGAAGTAAGGTATCCAATGTGGTTGCAAAGCGATCAAGAGCATATAATCAAAGCTATGTAGCACTCTTTTACATCTTCCGCTTTCCCTTTCCCTCAACTTCCCTCGATCTGATCTCTTCCCTATCCCGACCACATTCCCAGTCATCCTCTCCAAAATCCCCATCCCCAAAATCCCCTTCATCTCCACTCCCTCAACAGCATCTACGCTCTCAAGCCTCCTCCAACGTCCCTGAAATGCCATATAAACAAATAGCATCACCGCACTCAAGAAATAATCTAGGAGTGCGTGAAATCGATACGAACAGCGTGACCGTCCCCTGCGCAGATTGTCGAATACGACGCTCTTTATCTATTTCTCTACTTCCACTTCCTTTCAAGCTTCAGTTGTCCTTTCATGGGGTTCCCTACCCACCAATCTCCCATCTCCCATCTCCCATCTCCCATCTCCTCCATCTCCCCCATCCCTTCCATCCCTTCCATGCCAATTCCCATTCATGTACGTCGGCTACGAACCCGCTTATTCTTTGCATTTTTATATGGATCTCGAGGGTTTGTGAGAAGGGGTTATGGAGGGGGGATGATGGGTGGATGATGGGTGGATGGGAGGGAGTTTGGGAGGTGATAGGTGATAGGGGTGAGGTTGGTATGTTTTGATGGGGGGACAAGGAGAGGGGAGG